>ENA-OPZD01000003-OPZD01000003.1-human-gut-metagenome-genome-assembly--contig:-NODE-3-length-158892-cov-9.427960_pt1 | contig 158892 bp, 134 predicted proteins | sample MGYA00242479_ERZ504495 | MGnify/ENA primary metagenome ERZ504495 (study PRJEB26092, sample SAMD00036286) | human gut metagenome | host: Homo sapiens | study: EMG produced TPA metagenomics assembly of... | reverse complement strand
CGCATACAAGCTGGTCCAAGCGTCGAGCACGGCCACGGCACGATACTCATGGCCAGCCGATCCCTGCTCGGCACTCGACCGGACGCACGCGCGGTTCGAAACCGGGAGTGGCGATGACGATCATCGGCTGACAAGCCACATCGCGCACCACGGCCCTGCGTCTTGCTGGACAAAACTACTGGCACGCCGCGGAACAACCCGGCCAGTTCAGCCGCAGTGCCTGCAGCACCCACGCGCACCACACGCATACGTTCATGCCCACAGCCCGGGCACTTCCAGTTGATGGCGGCAGCCCCACACCAGCGGCATCGCGGTGTAGAATCCCGGCGGTCGGCCGGTAGTTGCAACGGTCCAGAACACTTGGCACAACGCGCCTGACGATGGCATTTCGCACAACTCAGAGTCTCACTGACGCTGTCTTGCGGAATGGACAGCAGCACGGGGCCGCTCTCCAAAGCCTTAGATAGCACGCGGACGGCCGTATGCGGCACGCGCGCCCCGATGGACGGGTCGGCAAGACGCGCAAGTTCATCGCGATTGAGCCAACGCACCCAAGGAGTGGCGTCCTTCAGCGGCGAGGCGAGCGGATGAATTGTGGTGGAATAGCCGCTCACTGGGGTCTCCACTGTACCTGGACCGGTGTTTTCCCACTGGCTTTGCGGGGTGCGCGCATTGGCCATGGCCACGAACACGCCGTCATGGGACTTGGCGCGCAGCCGCATCACGCCACGGGCCTGTGGATATGGCATCATACCGTCCATGTTCTGATAGGCGGCATCCTCCAGAATGGCGAACAGCGCCGGGCCTTCAACCGGCGCATACATCACCGCACGGGTGCCGATCACCACCTTCACCTGTCCCAACGCCACAGCCAGATAGGTGCGATACCGGTCGGCCGCGGGCATGGTCTCCGCGTTAAGCACGGCGACGTCGCCCACCCAGCCGCCGGCCGGAGCAGGGGCGAACGGTTTGAGCCCATAATTGCGCAGCATAGGCATCAGGTCTTCGACCTCGCGCATGGTGGGCAATTCAACCACGGCAGCTTTACCGGCACTCAGCGCAGTGGCCACCATCCATGCCATGTTCCGTTGCCACTCCTGTGCACCGGGCAGCGAATCAAACACAAAAGATTGGAAACGCTGACCGGTAAGCGCATCATGAAGCACATTGACGTCGGCGTAATTGGCGGTCAGACGACGATACCCCTGCGCAGCCCCCTCCGAAACGGTACTGGCAACGGCAAAGGTAGAGCCAGCAGGTTTGGCCCCATCGGGATTGGTGCCACGCCCGGCAAAACCACCCTGCGTATTATCCGGCAATGAGCCGCCGACCGGCCGACGGAACGACGCGGCCAACCGCTGCTCGGTCTCCACCTTGGCCACGCGCGGTGGCACGGCGAAACGCAGAATATTGGCCCGTGTGCCGCCATAGGCTTTGGCAACCAGACCGATATCCTCGCGCATCGAAGCGGGAACCAGTACATCGGGGCTTAGCACTCGCTCGATATAGCGAATCGAAGAGCGCGGCGTATCACTGGTATCGGTGCGTGCCCAAATCACACCGCTGACCCTCTGACTGCCAAACCGCACGCGCACCAGCACACCCGGTTGTGCGGCCTCGCTGTCTTTTTCATCAATGAAGTAATCGAATGTCTGACCGAGGTGGAGCGCCTGCACATCCAGCACGACTTGCGCTATGGGATGCTGCTCGGCCGGCGTATGCTCCGCAGGCGCACGTTTACGCCGCTTGCGGGGAGCCAGCCCCGCAAGCGTCAACTGTTCTGCGCCTGAAGTAGTCATGGCTCAACTATAAGTGCCGGAGCCGGAGGTCGGTAAAAATTTACGGCGCAGGTAATCGAGTACGTGGGTTAGGTCGCGGTCGTTGATGGCTTTGTCGGCGGCGAGCTGGGTCTTTGGCTTGGCACAGAACGCGAGACCCAGACCGGCGGCCTGAATCATCGGAATATCGTTGGCGCCATCGCCCACAGCCACGGTCTGGCTCATCGGAATACCCAAACGGTCCGCCCATGTCTGCAAGGCGTGTAACTTCACAGTCTTGCTCACGATTCGCCGAGCACCTTGCCGGTCAAGCACCCATCGGCAACCTCAAGCCGGTTGGCGATCCAATAGTCGATATGGCCTTCGGCCGCCAGCATATCGACCACTTCATGGAAGCCGCCGGACACCACGCCGATCTTCCAACCGTGTTCATGCAGCGTGTCGATAAGCTCCAGCGCACCCTTGGTGAAATGCAGCTTGTCATGCACCGTGTCGAACACGGAGATCGGCAGGCCCTCCAACAGGGCCACTCGTGCGCGCAGCGCATCGCAGAACTCCAGTTCGCCGCGCATGGCGCGTGCGGTCACTCCGGCAATCTCCTCACCGCAGCCAGCCACCACGCCCAACTCGTCGATAACCTCTTCGTCAATGAGCGTGGAGTCCACATCCATAACCAGCAGGCCGGGCTCGCTCAGCGTCGGCACAGAAACCGCAGAACCAGCCGGGCTCCCAACTTCGCTCTCGGCGGACTTGTCAATAAAATGCACATCTTCTTGCGTCATGCTTCTGATTCTTGGAAAACCTTGGGACAATGCCCTCTATGAGTTTTTCCATGGCAGCCGCCACTATTCTTGCGACCGACCCTACGCCCATCTGCACCACCACCGAACCCGGCCTGATCGGCACCATCACCGACTGGCTGATCATGCTGATGGAAACCATCGGCGGTATCGGCGTGGCCTTGGCCATCGCCCTCGAATCCATCTTCCCGCCCATCCCGTCCGAAGTCATCCTTCCGCTCGCCGGCTTCACCGCCGCACGCGGCACCTTGAGTTTGCCGGGCGCAATCATCTGGGCCACCATCGGCTCCGTACTTGGTGCCTGGACCTTGTACGGCATCTCCCGCTGGGTGGGCCTGCATCGCATCAATCTCGCGGCAGACAAAATCCCCGGCGTCAGCCGCAAAGACGTGAGCAAAGCCAACGACTGGTTCACCAAATACGGCACATGGTCGGTGCTCATCGGCCGCGTGATTCCCGTGGTACGCTCGCTGATTTCGATTCCCGCCGGATTCAACCGCATGAACTTCCTGCACTTCACCGGCTGGACCCTGCTCGGCTCGGCCGTGTGGAACACCATCCTCGTTTCCGCCGGTTACCTGCTCGGCGACCAGTGGTGCTCGATTCAAGGCGCGCTCGGCGTGTTCGAGGACGTGGTCATCGCGGCCGTGATTGTGGTCATCGTATGGTTCGTGGTGCGAAAAGTGCGTACTGTTATACGTAACAGGAAATCCGCCGACGGCAACGAATAGGGTCTGCCGACTGCCATAAGTTGCCGACAATCCCGGATAGAAGGGAAGCGAAGAACCCGCATGAGCGACACCGAAGATCTCGCCGCGCTGAACGATCGCCTGATGGCCAAGAACCATGCGCTCGCCGAAGCGCTGAGCCGCGCCGGCAAGGAACTGACCAAGGCGAAGTCACAGCTCGCCCAGCTCGCTCAGCCGCCGCTCACCTTCGCCACCATGGTCAAGGTCGATTCCACCCGCACCGATGAAGACGGCATCCAGCACGCGTCGGCCGAAGTCATTTCCGGCACCCGCCGCATGGTGGTGTCTGTGGCCTCCAACGTCAACGCCGCCCGCCTGACCGCCGGGGCCACCGTGATGCTCAACGAGAAGCTCGTGCTGGTCGAGCAGCGCGATGCTGACACCGTGGGCCAGATTCGCAGTGTCAAGCAGGTACTTGACGACGGTCGACTGATCGTTACCGACGCCTCCGGCAATCCCGTGCTCATCCGCCGTTCCGGCGCGCTCGCGTATGCGGGCATCAATCAGGGCGACCGTATTATCGTCGATCCGTCCGTCCGCCTCGCCATCGAAGCGCTGCCCGCCGAGGGCGACAAGGATCTGGTGCTGGAGGAGACCCCGGATGTCACGTTCGCCGACATCGGCGGCCTGGATAGTGAGATCGGTCGTATCAGGGACGCCGTCCAACTGCCGTTCCAGCATCGTGCGCTGTTTGAGCGCTACGATTTGAAGCCGCCAAAGGGCGTGCTGCTGTACGGTCCGCCCGGCAACGGCAAGACGATGATTGCCAAGGCCGTGGCGAACGCCCTATGCGAGGGTGGTTACGATTCGAATGGCGACGGCGCAATCAGTCCGGCCGAAACCCATGTCAAGGGCGTGTTCCTGTCCGTCAAGGGCCCGGAACTGCTCAACAAATACGTCGGTGAATCCGAACGACTGATTCGCCTGATTTTCCAGCGCGCCCGTGAACGCGCCGCGGACGGCAATCCGGTGGTCGTGTTCATCGATGAGATGGATTCGCTGCTACGCACCCGCGGCTCCGGCGTCTCCTCCGATGTGGAGACCACGATTGTGCCCCAGTTCCTCTCCGAACTCGACGGCGTGGAATCACTCGACAATGTGATGGTAATCGGTGCTTCCAACCGCGTGGACATGATCGATCCGGCTGTGTTGCGACCGGGGCGTCTCGACGTCAAGATTCGCGTCGGCCGGCCCAAAACCAATCAGGCCATCGCCATCGTGGACCATTACCTCACCGACGACCTGCCTCTGGAAGATGCGTCGACGCGCACGCCTTGTCCGCCGTGCTGGTGCATGACATCTACGGAACCTCCGAACGCCGCCATCTATGCGACGTGCAGGAGGAGAACGGCCAGTGGCATGCGTTGTTCCTGGCCGATGTGGTCTCCGGCGCGATGCTCAAGAACATCGTGGACCGGGCCAAGACCCGAGCAGTCAAGGAATCCATCGAAACCGGCTCGGACGTGGCACTCACCGTGCCGTTGCTCGCCGCCGCCGTGGAAGACGAATACCGCGAGACCCGCGATTCCATGGCTGACGTGGACCCCGAACAATGGTCGCGCATCAACGGCATGGACCCGATCCGCCGCATCCGCACCGCCGAATAGCTCAAGCTCAAGGAGCACTACATGACCGTCAAACGAGTGATGGGCACCGAAACCGAATACGCGGTATCCCTGAACACCCCGGACCGCTACAACCCGGTGCAACTGTCCTTCGACGTGGTGAACGGCGCCGCGGACAGCCACAGCAAATCCATCCGCTGGGACTACCGGCAGGAGGACCCGGTCAACGACGCGCGCGGCACCCGACTCGAACGCGCCGCCGCCCGACCGGACATGCTCACCGACGCCCCACAACTCAACATCACCAACGTGATCGCCCCCAACGGCGGCCGCGTCTACGTGGACCACGCCCACCCCGAATACTCGGCACCGGAAACCACCGACCCGTTCGAAGCGGTCCGATACGACCACGCCGGAGACCTCATCATGCAGGCCGCCACCGAACACGCCCGCAAACAGACTGGCACTCCCATTGCCCTGCATCGCAACAATGTGGACGGCAAGGGCTCCTGCTGGGGCGCGCACGAGAACTATATGATGGCCCGCGCGGTGCCATTCGACTTGGTCACGCGCCTGATGACCCTCCACTTCGTCACCCGCCAGATCTACGCCGGCTCCGGCCGCGTAGGAATCGGCGAGAACAGCGAAATCCCCGGCTACCAGCTCAGCCAGCGCGCCGACTACATCCACGCCAAAGTCGGCCTGCAAACCACCTTCGAACGCCCGATCATCAACACGCGCGACGAATCCCACTCCACCGATGCATACCGCCGTCTGCACGTCATCGTCGGCGACGCCAATCGCATGGAGGTGCCGCAGGCACTGAAACTCGGCACCACGAGCATGCTGCTGTGGCTGCTCGAACATGCGGACGAGGCCGGATTCGACCTGAACGCCTTCCTCGACGAACTCGAACTGTCTGACCCAGTCGAGGCCATACACACCGTTTCCCGCGACCTGACGCTGGGGGCAATCTTGCCGCTGGCCAACGGCGGCGAAACCAACGCATGGCTTATCCAGCTCAAACTGCGCCAAGCCGTCTACCAGGTTGCCGCACTGGTCGAAGGTACCGACACCGCCGGCGAACCCGCCTGGCCGGACAAATCCACCACATCCATTATGGCGATGTGGCAGCAGGCGCTCATCGACTGCGCCTCCATCCGCCATGCCGCCGACGATGACGAACGTCTGGCCATGACCGGCGAGGCCAGCCGCATCGAATGGCTGCTCAAATGGCAGCTGCTCGAAAAACTGCGCCGCAAAATCACCACAACGTCCGCACCCGGCGTGGCCAACGGATGGAATGATCCGCGACTGAAGGTCATCGACCTGAAATGGGCGGCGCTCGACCCCGCGGACAGCATCTTCACCAAACTCGAACCCCGCACCGAACGGGTGGTGAGCGCCGCCGACATCGCACGCGCCACCACCGAACCGCCGGAAGACACCCGCGCCTGGCTCAGGGCAAAACTCGTGGCGCAATTCGGCGATGAGGTGGCCGCCGCCAGCTGGTCCCGACTCACTGTTCGCGACCCGCACGCCGCAGACGAGGGCGAGGCTGTCGAATTCTACGGCAATGCCGGCCATATGGCCGCTACCGACCATCACCTGTTCTCCCTTGACATCTCCGATCCGCTCGCCTTCACCAAGGCGCACTGCGAAACCGAACTCAATTCAGCCGAACACGCCATCGATCTGCTGAAGTCGCTGGCCATCAACGCCGAACGATAGACTTGGTAGCTATGGAAGAAACACGCGAAGAGACCCCACAGGACCTGCGCAACCTTGCGCTCAAAGTCGCCGGCCTGCTCGAAGAAGCCGGCCAGCATGCCCTCCACGACCAACTCAATCCGCGTAACCTCGCCCAGCCGAGCACCGAGAACGCGGACCGTGGCCCCCGCTACAAGCTTGAAGTGGACAACAAGATCATGCGCTTCATGAGCGCCAGAATCGCCGACATCGCCCACTTCGACGGCTTCTGGACCACCCGCCCCGCCGAAAGCCGCCCTGGCCAGCGTTACTGGTACATCGGCAAGATCGACGGTGTGATCAACTACGTACGTCGCATGAGCGAATGGACGGTGACCGCCGCCCTGTTCGAATTCGGCCCGGACAACGAGCCCAAGCCGATCATCGGCATCGTGCACGCCCCGGCCCTCGGCCTGACCTACCTGGCCGCCAGGGGAGCGGGTGCCGTGCGCATCCACAAAACCGCGGTCGGCGAGAAGCGCGACAAGGTCGTGCCGTCGATGACCTCCTCGCTGGATGGTTCTGTGCTGAGCTACGGCATGTCCTTCATCCCCAGCGAATCGCAGCGTGCGCTCGACGTGGCCTCCTCGCTCGCCGGACGCCCGGCCGACATCAAGCGCGTGGGCCCCGTCTCGCTCGACCTGTGCAAAGTGGCCGACGGCACCTATGACGCCTACTTCGAGCCGATGCTGCACGTGTGGGATATCGCGGGCATCGCCGCCGGCACCGTAGTGGTCTGGGAGGCACAGGGCACGCTGAGCCGTTGGGACGGCGAACGCATCCACTGGCGTCACGATAACGATGTAGTGCCTCCAATGGACTCATCATCCGCGAACTGCAGCATTACCTGCAGCAGTATCCGTGGCTCGACTCCATCAACCAGCGATAATTTTTTTGACTCCTCCGGCTCCCCTCGGGTGAGGGGAGCCGTCGGCCGAAGGCTGACTGAGAGGAGTTTGACAGCCCAAGAAGAAGACAACATGCCACAACAATTCGAACAACCTCAAGCACAGCAGGCCGCGTCTCAGGAAGACGACGCCCTCGCCACCACGCAGGCCGCCGCCCAAACCGAGTCCACCGACCAAGCCGACGTATTGGACGACATCCTCGACGACATCGAATCCGCCTTGGAAACCAACGCCGAGGAATACGTCAACAGCTTCGTGCAAAAAGGCGGCGAGTGATGCCCCAACTGCGTGACAGCGGCACCCGCTCCCTGCACGCCACGGAACCCGTACCATCCGCCGAGATGGACGGGTTCTGCCGTATTTTCGGCGTCGAAACCGAATACGGCGTGGCGGTCACCGGTGCCGAACGCCCCGTGGACGCCGGCCAGGTGGCGATGACCATGTTCCAGCCCATCGTCTCCCGTTCCCGCTCCACCAACACGTATCTGGCCAATGGCTCACGTCTGTATCTGGACGTCGGATCCCACCCCGAATACGCCACCGCCGAAGCGCGCGATCCGCGCGAGGCCCTGGCCCAGGACCTCGCCGGCGAACACGTGATGCGCAACCTAGCCCTGAAGGCCCAGCGCAAGCTGCGCGAATCCTACGGCGCACACGCCACGATCCATGTGTTCAAAAACAACGTCGACTCCGCCGGCCACGCCTTCGGCTGCCACGAAAACTACCTGGTCCGCCGCTTCGTGCCGTTGGAGACCATCGAACACCAGCTGCTGCCGTTCCTCATCACCCGCCAGCTGTACACCGGTGCCGGCCGCATGACCCCGGACGGCTTCCAGATCACCCAGCGCGCGGACTTCCTGGACGAGGCCGTCTCCTCGGCCACCACCCGCTCCCGCCCGATGGTCAACACGCGCGACGAACCGCACGCCGACCCCGACTCCTTCCGCCGGCTGCATGTGATCATCGGCGACTCGAACCGTTCGCAATGGTCCACATGGATGAAGCTTGCCGTCACGCACCTTGTGCTGTGCGCGATCGAAGACGCCTTCCGCCATGGCGTTCCGTCCGGATTCGAGCAGTATGCCTTTGCTGATCCGGCTGCCGCCAATCGCACGGTCAGTCGATTCCTTGACAATCCGCGCGCCGAACTGACGTTCGAATCAGGCGAATCCGTGTCCGCACTGGGTCTGCAGCGCCGGTATTATGCGGCGGTCAAGGCCTTCATCGAAACCCATGGCGATGCGCTGGCAAGTTCGCTGCCGGCCACCACGATCGACACGATTATGGGGGAGTGGAGCCGCGTTCTGGACGCGCTGGAGCGTGGTACATACGATGCGCTCGCCGACCGCGTGGACTGGGCCGCCAAGAAGCGTCTGTTCGACGCGCTCAAACGCCGTCGCCCGGACGTCACCTTCGCCCAGATGGAACAGCTTGAGCTCGACTACCACGACATCGCCAACGGTCGCCTGTACGGTTCGCTCGTAGCCCGCAACCAGATGCGTGAGCTGCTGACAGGAGACAACGTGGAATACGCCGTGCACAATCCGCCGACCGACACCCGTGCCGCCCTGCGTGGCCGGTTCGTGGACGCGGCCCTGACGTCGGGGCCCAGTTCTCCGCCGACTGGACCCACCTGACCCTGACCGCCCCCGAACGCCGGGAAGCCATACTCCTCGATCCCTTCGAGGCCGAGCCCACCCTGGGATTCGAGCAGCTTATGGAAGCGCTGAACTAGTCCGGAATAATACGGTTGGACAACACGTCACAGCACCACAACAAAAAGACCCCGACCATCTCGGTCGGGGTCTTTGTCGTCAGTAATGCTCGAAGTAATCGCTACGAGCAGAAGGTCACTCGGTGACGGCCTTCTTCAGCAGGGAGCCAGCGGAGATACGAACGCCGTAGGAAGCCGGAATGTCAATCTGCTCGCCAGTGCGCGGGTTGCGGCCGGTGCGAGCGGCGCGCTTGACGCGCTCAGCGGAGAACAGGCCGGTGAGCTTCAGGCCTTCGCCGGACTTCATAGCCTCGACGAACACATCCTGGAAGGCGTTAACAGCAGCCTCGGCCTGAGCCTTGGTCAGGTTGGACTTCTGGGCGATCTTCGAAACGAGGTCAGACTTGTTGTATGCCATAAAGCATCCTTCTTGGGTCAGGGGACAAGCACTTTTGCTTAGTCCATGTTGTCATCAATGATACTAGCGCATGTTTCTGCGAAAACCCGCGTTTTATAAGGGTTTTCACATCTATTTCCCCGAAGGGGGTATGAAAATAGACGAATCAGACAAGATTATGCTTGTCAAGCCACTTCATGGCCGCCGCGCCCAGCGGAATGCGCAGCCAGTAGAACACCACGCGGTGCAGCAAAGTGGCGGAAAGCGCCACGCCCTGCGGCACTCCGACCGCCACGAACGCGAATGTCAGCGCCGCTTCCACACCGCCCAGACCGCCTGGAGTGGGCACTGCGGAACCCAATGCATAGGCCAGCAGGAAGACGAACGTCGTTTCAATCGGATTCGATGAATGGCCGAACGCTTGCAGGGCCGCCCAGAAAGCGAGCCCAGTGGTCGCGTTCTGGAACAGCGCGCCCAGGCAGCTGACTGTGAGCTGTCGGGGCTGGGAAAGCACGTCCAGCAGCTGGTTGATATACGTCTTGGCCAGCGGCATAAGACGACGGGTCACCCAGTGGCGCAACGGCGGAATCATCATCGCAATGGACAGCACCACAACCACCACGCCCAGCACGATAACCAACGTGTTTGTCGGGATTGCGCCGGAGAACATGTTGCGGCCGGTGAACAGGCCGATGATGACCAGCATGGAGAAGTACACGGCGTAATACACCACGAGCGCGGCGCTCATAATTGCGGTCGCCTGGGTGTTGCGATAGCCGGATTTGCGCAGGAACTGCAGGTTGACGAACGAGGGGCCCACGCCGGCTGGCATGGATACGGTGGCGAAGCCGCCTGCCACCTGGCTCATGAAGACGCCCATATTGTCACGCTTGTGCCGCGCCATCAGGGAACCGAGCGAAATCGACGAGCCGATCCAGCCGCAGACACCGAACGCGAGCGTCACCACCGCCATCAACGGGTTGGCGTTGGTCAGCGCGGTGATGATCTCCTCGGGCTTCAGTTGGGTGAAGACCACGACCACGGCCACGATGACCAGCAGCATGGTGATCATCGAACGCCAGGAGAATCGGGCCAGCGTCACCGGTTCGGCGGATTCCACCGTCTCCTCGTCAGCCAGCGCGGTGATACGACTCCTCAGGCCCTTGAGCAGCTGCTTGTCCCAGGATTCCAGCGCGCGCGTGGGGGAGGGGACCGCGACCTTCTGAATGAACGGGGCCAAGGCGTCAGAGTCGTGTCTCCCCACGCCTCGCGGGCGGCCTCCACCGCCGGTTCCACGCCGATCAGCGCGGCGAACAGCACTAGCAGCTGAACTTTGTCGAGCGCGGTGTTGGCCGGACCGGAAGCGTTGTCGCCGTCGAGCCAGCCGGCAATCACGGCGGTGCCGTCTTCAAGCCGGGCGAGCGTGTCCGGCGTGATGCGCCGGTGCGTATAGCCGCGCCGGCTCGCCACGGACAGGTAGCGCATGTAGGCCACGGCATCCGCCTTGGTAAGCGTGTTCAGGTTGGCGGGCAGCTCGATGGTGTGTGCATCCAGCACCAGAATCGCGGATTCGTCGGTATCGGCGATGCCGTAGGGTGCGGGCGCGGGCAGTTTGATATTGTGCAGACCCAGCAGCATGGCGAAATGATGCTGGACGGCGTCACGCACGGAACGGTCACGTCGGATGGACACACTGGTGAAACGCACCCAGTCCCACAACTGCTTCAGATAGCCGACGGTATGGGTCTGCGCGTCGATGACGGAAACGATGAAACGACGGTTGTCCGTGGTATCCAGATCGTAGATGCGCGAGCCTTCGGCCAGATCGTCGTCCAGCGTGACGGCCAGTGAACCGTGGCCGACGCCGGGCTCCTGATGCCGAATCAGCGAGGCGGTGTCCAGTCCGATGCCTTTCAGGGCGGCGACCAGATCTTGGCCCCACACGCCCTTGTTCTGCGTGCCGACCACGAATCGGATCAGCATGCCCACTGTGCGGCCGGCGGCCATCGACACCAGCATGCCGGTGACCGAATGCCACGACAGCACCACCATCACCGCAGCGATGGCATACAGGATATTCCAGCTCCATTTGACCGTGGAGCGGGTGCGGCGTGGCCCGGCGGCGGTCAGGAAGGACGCCATGCCGGCGTAGATGTCGGGCAACAGCCCGGAGCCGTATGAGGTGGCGGCTGAGACTAGTGCCATTGCAGGGTGAAATCGTTCAGACTGCTGATTGCCGTCGATACGACCCACACCATGCCGTAGCCGGCGAACATGGCCAGCGCGGACACCGCGGCCTGCAGCCATTCCCGGGCCAGTAGCAATTGAGCGAGCACGATGATCACGATGACGATGGTGGCCAGCTGCGTCAGCACGGTGGAGGGGAAGTCAGCCAACCAGTTGATGACCTGGGCTGCGGTGTGTGCGTCGGATTCGACGCCGCGCGTCATGCCGCCCAGATACACGGCGAACACCATGACCACGGCGGCCATCAACAGCGACAGACCGGCCCGGGTCAGATCGCCGAAGTCGCGCGTGCGGCGCGGAGCGATGTCGTCGATGTACGGTCCGGAATCGTTGCTGTCGTCGGTTGCCGGGCTGTCCGGTCCGCTGACAGCAAACTGGCCGACCGGCCGTCACCAGAGGCGATCGGCCGGTCGGTAGTGGAGGAGGTCGCCTTGTTCGGGCGATCTTCCGTAGTGGACTGATCCTGTTCAGTAGTCATGAAATGGTCACCTGACGCCTGTCCTTGTTCGGTTCAGTTTGCGGTTCGGTTTGTGACTCAGCGCAGTAGTGTGGTGGATGCGAAGGATTCGAGGGACTCGAGGGACTCGAGAGACTCGCATCGCGCCTATCTCAGCGGCCGAAAGCGACGAGCTGGCTGGCCACACCGGTGTAGGTGGCGGGGGTCAGAGCCTTCAAGCGAGCGGCGGTTTCCGGGTCGAAGGACTGCTGGTCGATGAACTGCTCGACCTGTTCCTTGTTGATGGTGTGGCCGCGCATAAGCTCCTTGACCTTCTCGTACGGCTTATCCATGCCCGGCAGGCCCTTGAGCTCGCAGGCGCGCATGGCGGTCTGGATCGGCTCGCCAAGCACCTCCCAGTTCTCATCCAGCTCACGCTCGATGACGTGGGTGTTCGGGTGGATGGACTCAAGGCCACCCATGAGGTTGGTCAGGGCGAGCAAGGAGTAGCCGAGCGCGGAACCGATGTTGCGCTGGGTGGTCGAATCGGTCAGATCGCGCTGCCAACGGGATTCCACCAGCGTGGCGGAGAGGGTGTCGAGCAGCGAGCAGCTGATCTCGAAGTTGGCTTCGGCGTTCTCGAAACGAATCGGGTTGACCTTGTGCGGCATGGTGGAGGAACCAGTGGCACCCTTGACCGGCACCTGGGCGAACACGCCGCGGGAGATGTACATCCACACGTCCACGCACAGGTTGTGCATGATGCGGTTGGCGTGGGAGACGGTGGAGTACAGCTCGGCCTGCCAGTCGTGGCTTTCGATCTGCGTGGTCAGCGGGTTCCAGGTCAGGCCCATGCGGTTCGTGACGAACTCGCGGGAGACAGCGATCCAGTCGACATCCGGGCATGCGGCCAAGTGGGCACCGAACGTGCCGGTCGCGCCGTTGATCTTGCCCAGGTACTCCTGGTTTTCGATGTGCTTGAGCTGACGGTTCAGACGGTAGACGTAGACGGCGAGCTCCTTGCCGAGTGTGGTCGGCGTGGCCGGCTGGCCGTGGGTGAGAGAGAGCAGCGGCATATCCTTGAATTCCTCGGCCTTGCCGGCGAGGTGGTCGATGATGCGCTTGAACTCCGGGGTCCACACGTTTTCCATCGCGTTCTTGACGCAACGGGCGATGGAGAGGTTGTTGATGTCTTCGGACGTGCAGGCGAAGTGCACGAGGGTCTTCAGCTCGTCGTTGATGTTGGTCAGCTCGGCCGGAGCCTTGTCGATCTGATCATCGATGTAGTACTCCACGGCCTTCACATCGTGGTGGGTGATGGCCTCATGAGCGGCGTGCTGCTTGATGCCTTCGGCGCGAAGTCCTCGGGAATGGCGCGCAGGAAGGCCTGCTCTTCGGCAGTGAACGGCTTGACGCCGTCAACGATCGGCTGGTTGCCGTTGCCCTCAAAGCCGTTGGCCAGAAGAATCATCCATTCGACTTCGACACGCATGCGTTCGCGGTTCAGGGCAGGTTCGCTCATGTATTCGACGAGCGGGGCGGTGGCCTTGTGATAACGGCCGTCGAGCGGGGTCAATGCGATTGCGGGGGAAATATCGGTAAGCTTCATAACCTCCAAGGGTACTTCCAGCCGTGAACCGAGCGGCTATACTGTGGTGCGGCGTTCCCGCCCGAGCCGCACAGGTCAAGGAACGCCCGTGGTTCGATTACTGTGTGCGGCCTTTAAGGCTAGGAGATCACCATGCCTGCAACCACCATTCATACTCTTCCGAAACGTCCGATTGCCGTATCGTCACTGAAATGGCAGCCGTTGGATATCGCGGTCGGTGCCACGCTGGGTGCGCCTGCGGCGTGATCTTCTGGGGATTCAACTTCGCGTACATGCCGATCTCTTCGGTATTCGGCGCGATTCTGCCCGGTTTCGCCAGCATCGTGCACGCCGTCTGGTACTTCTCCGGTACGCTGGCGGTGCTGATTCTGCGCAAACCCGGAGCGGCGCTGTACGTGAACCTTATCGGCACGCTGGTCGAAACGGTGATTGGTAGCCAGTTCGATTTGGGCTTCGTGATTATCTCGGCGCTGTTGCAAGGTGTTTTCGCTGAGATTCCGTTCGCCTTGACCCGTTACCGCATGTTCAATCTGCCGATTTCCATTGCATCCGGTGCGTTGGTCGCCTTGGAATACGGCACATATCTGATGCTGTTTCGCTACGTGGGTGTGTCATTCGTCAGCCCGCGTGGCATTGTGCACATGATTTCCGAGGTCACCGGCGGCGTGCTTATCAGCGGCGTGATGGCCTGGTGTCTGATGCTGGCCATCGCCAAAACCGGTGTGCTCGACCGCCTCGCATCCGGCCGCGCACTCATCGAGCGACGCGCCTGACACTCTTTGCGCGCCACTTTCCCGGGAATGTTGCGCTGATAGAGGGGGTTTCGGGCATGCTAGCGCAACAATCCCGGGAAAGTGGCGCTAGCCGCGTCTTTGCGGTGATTGCATTGTGGGGTAGCCGATTGATGCTAAGCATTGACAAGTTGATGTGCCCGTTGCCGTGAGACCCCGAGTATATCGCCTATTTGCTGTAGGGCGAGACCCATGCCATGTAGTTCTTGTGCTGCGGCGCGAGTTTCCCGCGCTGCGTTCGATCTGCATTCCGCTTCTTCCTTGCGCAGTCGCCGAGCTTCATCAAGATGCTCCTGCACGGATTGCGGCAGCTTTGTCTCTACGGTGAGTGCGAAATCAGCATCTTGTGTCATGACGGTGATAAGGTCGCGTGCCATACTTTCAATCTCTGCTGTTGTTCTTGCCTGCGTGAAACCGATACCGGGAATCTCAAGAATCCAGTATTTTTCGCCAGGACGAACGATGACCTGATATGTTTTCACTGCTGATACCAGCCTTTCCCGAGTTTGGCTTCTGCTTCTTTGCAAATAATGTCCGCGAGGTTGTTGTCGATTTCGTTATGACGTGGGATGGGGAATCATAAGTCCATCGAGTTGGAATATCTCATGACTCCCTCCTTGCCTGATACTTTCAAACGTGACATTCTTGCGTTCTGCCGCTTGCTTCATCAGTTTGATGAGCCATCTCCTACTCGTCATTATATTGTTAACTCCTTTCTTGACAACTCTGTCAAGTGTGGTATTTACTTTTAACCGCCGAACGTGCTGAACTCGGTGGTTCGCTCGCTAGGGGCAATGGTCGCGGACTGGGTCATGCGGCCTTGGTAGTAGCGGGTTTCCTTGAGCTCTCCGTTGATAACTTCCTGGAAATGGGCTTCGTGGCGTTGCACGGCGGGGGAGCCGAGGTCGGTGGCGTTCTGATAGGCGGCCTGATGGTATTTGATCCAGTGCGACAACTCCCTGCCGTTGGTCGAACCAGCCACGGGTGCGGCGTCATATGGGGTCAGACCGGTGATGGGCGTTGCGCCGGGAGTGCATGAGCCGTCCGAATGCACTGTGGATGGTGTTGCCGCGGGCGCGGGCGATACATGCCCTTGTACGGTGAGCCAGTTATCGGTGACCGGGTTGGCGGCACCATCCAGTGCGGCGACCAGTTCATCATCGATTTCCACGCTGGTGACCCACGTGCGTTGCGGAATCGGATGATTGGCCACCGGCGATCCGGCTGTCACCACATGCTCGATGGTATATTCCTCCGCCCAATCCGAGGCAAGCGTGGCGGCAACGATACCACCCTGGGAATGGCCGATCAGCGCCACGGGCTCATCCTTGCCGATGCCTGCCTGACGCATCGCCTCGGCAACCATGCGAGCGCTGTCCGCTTTCCTGCGGCGCTCCTGATCGGCGCTCATCAGTTCCACGTTCTGCGCCCAGCCAAATGGTGAGTCAGGCTGTCCATCGGTACCCGGGATGGTGACCAGCCAGGAGTTGGTTCCATCAGATCGTTCATAGCGTTGAATGGCGATGGTCCCATATTCGAGTCCGCTGTTCAGCTCGATTTTGCCGAGCCGCTCTTCGGCGAGCCTGCGCAGATTCTCCATTGACTCGGCCACCGATCCGCTTGCGCGGACAACGTCGGCATTCGCCTGCACCTCGCGCACGTCCAGATGATTGCCTTGGACGACGTCTTTCGCCGGGCCGGAGAAATTGGCGATTTTCCCCGCAGCCTTGTTGACCTCATCGGTGTGCGCAATGCTCTTGCCGATAGGTACGCCGCCAATGATTCCGCCCGCGCCGCTAAGCACTCCTTCCTGGAACGGATAGGTGAACGTGGACATCCATGCCGGGTTCGGTTTGCCGTCAATAGTCCAGCCGGCCAGAAAGCCGCCCGCCGCCACAGCGGCAACACCCGCCGCGGCATATCCCGGTTTGGCCTGTGTGCCGGCCTGCAATAATTCGGTAAACATGCGCCGAGCCGTCATCTCCGCCTGAGAATACAGAGAGTGTGCGCGAATCAGCAGATCGGCCGCGCCACGCAGATCATCGCTCAACCGCTGACATGCCGTTGCATGGTCATAACACCGATTGCCCAGCGCGGCATATGGTGCAGTGACATGGCCGGGAACAACGGCGCTCGGATCGCCCGACTGCAAGGTGACGCACATCGGCGCACTATGCCGATGTGACTGCAACTGTAATGCGGCCGATTCCCAAGCCGTGGCTATGGCCGCAAATCCTGCCGCCTCGTCATCGAGAGCCTTGGCTATGGCGGCATATTCTTCAAGAGTGGCTGGCGCATATCCCACTCCGCCGTAAACGGACGATTCCACTTGCCAGTAATCGTGCTCGCTCATGACGACCCCCAAGCCAATCGGTGGGTGGTCTCCATGTCTTGCGCGAGACTGGCCGAATACTGTGCGGTGCGACTGAGCCGCGATCGGAATAGATCGGCGGCTTTACCGGTCCACACGATGTTGCTGGAGCGGTTCACGGCCACCGCCGTCTGGTCCGATTGCGCCAGTGTGGCCGCACGCTGGACGGACACGAGGTCGCGACTACGCTGTACCGCCGCATGGCAAGGGCAAGTGCCGTAATCGAACGGCGTCACCGTATTGCCGGCAAAGCCGCCGGTGGGATCGATGGGTGCTGGGTTGCTGGTGTAGGTATTCATATATCCAGCTAAAAGGACAAGACTCATGCTTGTCCAGCCGGAACGACCAATGTGGTTCTAGCTTGCCGATTTTGGGTGAAGTTATCCCCAAGTGTTGTGCATAGTCGTAACGATTATCCACAAATAGCCTGTTTGGACATACCTTGGATCAGCCATGGCCTATCGAAAATTGGATAAATGCCAAAGCCGACAGCCGAAACCGGGAAACAGCCGCGATAAAGCCATGACCCGTGAGGGTGTGAGAAAAAAGAACAACTGTGAACGACTGCTTACCACGGCTTGGTAGCCCCGGTACCCTTGTTCTGCGTCGCTTTCTGCTCGGATTGGGTGGTGTTCGACTGGGTATCGGTGGATTGCTGATTGGCCTTCATCAGCTCCTCGACCTGCTTCTTCTGTTCGTCGGTCAACGCGCCGCCCTTTTTGGCATTGGATGAAGAATTCTCGGATTGCTGTGCCGACTGGGCTTGCCCGGAATCGGAACCGCTGTTCTGCGCCTCGGCCTGTTTCAGGGTGATCTTCGTCAGCTCGGAAGAAATCGAAGCATTGGTGTCGATGGCGTCCTTGACTTGCGGCAACAGAAGCGTGCGCATTCGCCCGGCCTCGTCGAATTGCGCGTCGGTCTGCTGCTGTTGCGCCTTGAGCGTGGTGATATCCGTGGACTCGTCCTGAGCCGCTTTGATATTGGCGTTCAATGATGCGGTGGCCTGATTGAACGTAATCGAAGCGGACAGGTTTACTGCCGCCACGCCGGCAACCAGCAACAGCAATACGGCGCCACAAGCCAGGACGATACGTGCCCAAAGCGGACACTTCGCCCGCATCCGAGTATTCGCCGAGCCGTCGTTCTCGTGGATTTCGTTACTGTTTCTCACAGCAGTCTCCTTGAGGTTGCGATCCATGCACCGACTTCCATGGCAAGCAATATCGCCAACGCAATGGCCAACGGCCATACCACCGGCGTGGTGCGTGTGCGTTCCCTGACCGTGGTGGCCATGCGCCACTGCTTCGACGACTTGGCCGAAACCGAATCCGCCAAAGTCTGTGAAGCGTTCACGGCCACATACGTGCCACTGATCTCGTCGGCAATGTCTTTAAGGTTCTTCTCATCCATCTTGGAGATGCCGGGTTCGCCGGTATCCGGGTCGACCACCCAGTGGTCCGTGGTGTTGGAATCGCCGGCACTGACGCCATCGGCGATGACGGGAATCTTGCCGCCCTCGGTCGAGCCGACGCCCACGGTAAACCCATCATTGAGATACTGGCGCAGTGACGAGAACGTACGACGCGTCACATTCGAGGTCTGTTCGCCGTCAGTGATGAGGTACAGCACAATCGCATCATCCGGGTGCGCTTCACGAATCGACTTCACGGTCAGCAGCAATTGATCGATCGGAGCATCCAGACTGGAGCCCGCCGACACGGATGTGGCTTCCACCGCCAACGTGTTGGCCCAATTATCGATGGCCGGCGCATCCGGGGTCAGCGGCACATCAAGCGTCCCCGAAGCACCGAACCGTAACGCCGCGAAACTGGCGTCCGGATAAGCGGCGGTCACATCATGCACGGCCTGGCGTGCGGCATCGATGCGGGTAATGGTCTTCTCGGACCCGTATGTGGCGTCGGCCACCGCCATCGACCCGGTGGTATCCACCGCCACAATGACGTCGGTGGCATTGATGGCCTGTGAGGTGGTAGACGATACCACGCTGGGAGTCAGTACCATCACCGCGACAATGAGCAGCATAAGCGTACGTCGTATGCAAGCCCACGCGGTCTCGTCACTGGAAGCACGGCGACGAACAAATAATGCGATTTCGAGAATGGCCAGTACGGCGAGCCCGGCCGCCAGCAGTCCGCCGGCGACCCAGCCCAAGGCGGGGGAGAAGGTGAATCCGTTCATCGCCTCAACCTCCATGCACATACGATCCAGATAATGAGTATCACGGCCAGAGCAAGCGTCCACAGACCGGGAGCGTCCACCATCGAGGATTTCGCCTTGTTCTCCACATCCGTATCTCTACGCGACTGAATATCCCGTACCAGCTCATCTATCGACGCGCCATTCGATTGGGTGAGGAAGATGCCTCCATGCGACTCGATCGCGGACTTCATATCCGTTGTGGTTTGGTCCGATTCACTGGCTTTCGGCCCGGAATACAGGCCGTCCACGGTGATTTTGGTCTGCTGGGTCAAATCCAACGCTTCGGTCAGCGAATAGGTGGGCTTGCCCGACACGACGTTGTCGGTGGCCAGCACGATGGATGCCGCACGCTGACGGTCGGCATTCGCATGATTGGCTTCGCCATAAGCGAAACCGGGGAGCATCGCCGCGCAAGACACCACGCCGTCGCCAATCAAGGAGGTGGCGTCCTTGCGGTTCTGCGTGCCTTCGAGCCAATTGGCGATGTCCTGATATTCGGCATCGGACATCTTATCGATGTCATCCTGCGACTCGACGCCTTTCAGCGCCTTGCTGGCGGAGGTCAACTGTTTGGTGACCAGTTCGTAGTCGTCGGTCAGCGGGAACACCGTGCGTGAGGTCGAGTTGAAGATACTCAAACCGATACGTTCCCCCTTGAAATGCTTGACCAGTTCCAAATAGGTGTCGATGACCTCGCGATCATAGGGGAGCGTGGACCCCGACACATCCAGACACAGGACGATATCTCGGCTGGAAGCGCGTTCGTCACCGGCATCCACTTGGCTGGGGCGAGCCACCAGCACAATGGCCAGCGCCAGCGCAAGCACCAGCACGCTGATGGCGAGACGGCCCAAAGCGCGCCATTGACGGAACAGGCGGGAAGCGTGCTCGGTATTGAGATCGTCGTCCATCGAGAATACAGGGGTGTCGTCGGCGGCGTTACGGCGGGCGAACACGACAATCAGCACGATAATCGCCAGCGTCGCCAAGACGCCGGCCAGAGCGGCCCAAGGCCAATGCCATGCCAGCATCATGAACGCCACCTTTCCACCAGATTCGCCACCCACTCGGCGGCCTGCTGCACGCTGGTCGTCTGGGCGATTCGGTTGCGGGCATCATCGGCAAATTCCGGTGGATACAACGCGCCAATGGTCTGCTTCAATGCGTCCAATCCTTGGCGATTCGCGGGCGTGCGATTCAGGTACGCCAAATCGGTCAGCGTACTGGAACTAAGCTCCTTGCCTGATGCGGCACCGGCGAAATCACGGGCGATGACGGACAATTCGACGAAAGCCTCATGCCGGGGCAGTGCTCCGGATTCATGACGGGCCACCACATCGTCGATGCGGGCACGCCACTCGGCCTTGGAGCTGGCATTGCTATGAGCGCCACGCGCGCGGTCGCTGTTCCGAGGTTTGCGTGCGGGGCGAGACAGCATGATGATCAACGCGATCAGACCTACCGCCAGCAACAGGCATGCGACGATGGCCACCACCAGGGGAGTGGTCAAGGCCAACGACTCCACGGGCCTGAGATCGCCGGGATCAGTGGCGAGCGGGATGATGGGGAACATGCTGTGCATCATAGATCACCAGCCAAAGTCAGTCCGACCAGTTCGGGTGCAGTACCCAGTCTATTGCGTGTGGTGCGGGCCAATGCCCGGGACACCAGGGCGACGAAACGATCGAACATGGATTCGCTGGATGCGGATCGAATGATATGGGAACCGGCACGGGTGAGCTCCTGTTCCAAAGCCGCGGCCATATACGCGCGATGAGTATCGACCTCGGCCGCTGCCTTGGCGTTGCGCAGGAATGCCGGCACACGCCGTGCACTCAAGCCGTCGGTGGGAGCGTGGCGGGATGAGACGGCCTTGAACGGATTCATCGTCGCCACATCGATCAGCACCATCGGATGGGTGCGGGTAATACGACGGATCGTGGTGATATGCCGCTCCTCCATCGCATGCTCATCGGTGGCCAATACGATCAATGCCTCGCGATCCTTGATACGGCGCGCATATTCCAGCAGCGCGTCGATATTACGGTGATGATCCCAATCACGGTCAAGCGCCTTGTCCAGCGTGCGTTCGAACTGCGCGAACCCACCGTTGAACGGCACGCGGGTGATACTGGACTCATCGCCGAACACCAGCGAAATATCGTCCGACCGGCGCAACGACAGTGCGGCGAACATACGCAGCGCATTGGCGGCAACCTGCCATGCGCGTTCTCCGGAAGGGCATACGCCAGTCATCTCCAGGCCAACGTCCATCAGCAACCAGACCCGTGACGTCGACAGGCGCTCGCGCTCGACCACCATGGGGCGCCTTGGCGGGCGCTGGTCTTCCAATCGATAAGACGGGATTCGTCGCCTGGCTCATAGGCATGCACATCCATCGCATCGCCGCTGCCGCCGCGACGCCCGGATGCGTGTTCGCCCTCCAGCGCGCCCAAAGCCTTCCTTACGGTAGGCAGGCTCAGCTGAGTGCCAAGGGCCTCGATCTTCTTGCGAACGGAATCGGAACTCACGGAACAGGAACCGTTTCGACGATCTTGTCGACGATCTGATCGCTGACCACGCCATCGGCCAGTGCCTCGAACGTCAGCATAATACGGTGGCGCAGCACCTCATGAGCGAACGCCTTGAGGTCCTCGGGTACCACATAGTCGCGCCCGGACAGCAACGCCTTCGCCTGGCCGATACGGGTCAAGGCGATGGTGGCGCGCGGCGAGGCGCCCAAACGCACCAAGGACGACAGTCCCTTGATGGGGCGGGAGCCGGCACCTCGTGACGTGGCGGTGATATCGACCGCATAACGCATGATCGCGTCGGAAACATGCACGCGGCGTGCCGCCTTGCGCAAAAAATCAACGTCGGACACGGAAATGCGTTCGCCGGTGATGGTGTCGGGACCGATCATATCGGAGCCGCGGCGGGTGAGCATGGCCAGCATCCGAGCCTCTTCGTCGGGCGAAGGATAGGTCATGACGGCCTTCATCATGAAACGATCCATCTGGCTTCGGGCAGGTTGAACGTGCCCTCCTCCTCGATCGGATTCTCGGTGGCGATCACCATGAACGGCTTGGGCAAGGCGATACGCTGCCCGCCGATGGTCGTGGCACCCTCGGCATGGCCTCAAGCATGGCGGACTGGGTTTTGGCATTCGAACGGTTGATCTCGTCCAGCAGTACGAAATTGGCGTGAATCGGACCGATCTGCGTGGTGAACTTCTGCGACGCAAAATCGAAGACCTGCGTGCCCACCAGATCAGATGGCATGAGATCAGGAGTGCACTGCACGCGCTTGAACGAGCCGGATACGCAGGTGGCGAGCGTCTGGGCGGCCGTGGTCTTGGCCAAGCCCGGCACGGATTCGATAAGAATATGCCCGCCGGCCACCAAGGTCACGATAAGCGATTCGCGTAGATTATCCTGACCCACCAGTGTCTGGGCGAACCTCGCCCGAATGGCGTCGGCCAGGATACGTGCGCGTTTGGCGTCATCGGCACCCAGCGGAGCCGACACGCCGGGCGCGGGAACGGCGACCGGTCGTGCGGCGGTGGTCGGCGAAGGTATGTTCGGTTGCGTGGGGAACAAAGTCATGCCCCCCACTGTAACTACTCACAATGACTGTTGGCCTGCCTAAAGAGTCCAATCCACCGGGTCGGCACCCATGGTGACTAGGGCTTGATTGGCTCTGGAGAATGGTTTGGAGCCGAAGAATCCGCGGGAAGCGGACAGCGGACTCGGATGAGGCGATTTGATAATGAAGGCATTGGTCAGCAATGGCTCGAGGCTTTGCGCATTACGCCCCCAGAGAATCGCCACCAGCGGCTGGGGCTTGCCGTCGGCGTCCGTGCGCGCGTTCAACGCACGAATCGCGGCCTCGGTGACTTCCTCCCAGCCTTTGCCCTGATGCGAATTCGGCCGCCCGACGCCGACAGTCAGACATCTGTTGAGCAACATCACCCCACGTTCCGTCCACGGTGTCAGATCGCCGTTGGTGGGCATGGGCACCCCAAGGTCGTCAACCAATTCCTTATAAATATTGATCAGGCTTTTCGGCAGCGGGTGAACATTTGGCGCCACGCAGAAGCTCAAACCCACCGGGTGACCCGGGGTCGGGTAGGGGTCCTGGCCGACAATCAGCACCTTGATGGAATCGAACGGGATGGTGAACGCGCGCAGAATATTGTGGCTTGCCGGCAGCCACGGGCGCCCGGCGGCGTTTTCCGCACGAAGAAAATCGCCCATATGGTGGATGGTGGGCTCCACGTCGGCCAAGGCATGGGCCCACCCTGGCTCTACCAGTTCGCTCAATGGTTTGATCATGACTCACCACTGTAGTCAAACGTGCATATCCGGTGCATGGGGCGTGGTGTGGTGGACTGATGAGTTGTTTGCCGATTACACTCATGGGTAGTTTTGATAGGAAGAAAGGGCGATTATGGCACGCGACACGATGACCTACGAATCCTATGAACCGGATTCCTTCGACAATCCTCCGAAGGGACCGGTGGGAGTTCACCGTGGCGCTCGTTCGGTAATGGCCCGCCTCTGCCCGTTCATCGTCGTTATTCTGGTGGCCGCGCTGTGCGGTGTCGGGGCCTGGGCATGGATTTCCGGAGAATACAAGAATGTAGTGGGAGGATCGTCCCAGACGGCGACCACGTCCAAGTCCGATTCGTCCAGCAAGGCTGAGACCAAGAACAGCACCAAGGATGATTCCTCGTCCACTTCGACCGATTCGTCCAAGGACTCGACTTCGGATTCGGCAAAGTCCGATACCGACAGTGACACGACATCCTCGAATGAGAATCAAAACTCCGATCAGCAGTCTCAGCAGTCCGAAGCCATCGCGACTGTGAATAAGGCCACGCAGGTGCGTGTGGTCAACGCCACAGGAATCCAAGGATATGCGGGTCAGCAGGCCGATGTGCTGCAGACCGCCGGTTACACCAGTGTCGAGGCGACCAATCCGAGCGGCACATTGCCGGCTTCTTCCGTGGTGTGGTATCAGAATGAGACCGATAAGGCCACCGCTGAGGATGTGGCGACCACGCTTGGCATTTCGGCTGTGGAGCAGGTGCAAGGACTCGCCGTTCCCATTACGGTGGTGTTGCTCAACTAGCGTTGTTGATGCGCCCCTGATATCGGCGAGAAATACATCGAAAACTGTGAGCGTTCTCACGCCTATGGAATAATTCGTACCGAAAATGTGCCACTGCGGTTGAGATTGTTCCCTCGTCACTGTACAATCATCATCTAGTCGCGAGGTAGGGGGAGCGCGATGCGGTTCTTTCTACGTTCCCTATAGGTTTTGTGTCGCGACGCCCAAGGGAACAAAGGAAAGACCAGATATGGCACAAGGTACCGTGAAGTTCTTCCTTGCCAAGAAGGGGTTCAGGTTTATCCAGCCGGACGACGGCGGCGAGGACGTTTTCGTGCACTACGCGGAAATCAAGGACGACGGCAGCACCAATAAGTTCAAAATGCTGTACGAAGGCGATCGCGTGGAGTATACGCCCGCTTCGTCCGGCAAAGGCACGCAGGCAAAGGATGTTGTCAAGCTGTCTTCGGGTGAAGCCCGCTCCGAGTGAGCAACACGCACGCAAGGATGTGCATTGAAGGCCCTGACCGTTTCGACGGTTGGGGCTTTTTCATGCCCAAAGCGCAATCGCCGCCGATGGTGTTGGCACTCGGCGGGCGCGAGTGCTAATGTCTGGGTTAGCACTCGGAGGTCGAGAGTGATAATCGGCAGCTGACGGCTGGTCGTCACGACTCGACGCTTGCGAGTGATAACCGGTATACCTAGCCATTTGGAGGAATACGCAACCATGGCAAAGATCATCTCTTATGATGAGGAAGCCCGTCAGGGCATGCTGGAGGGCCTTGACAAGCTCGCCAACACCGTCAAGGTCACTCTGGGCCCGAAGGGCCGCAACGTCGTGCTCGACAAGACCTACGGCGCTCCGACCATCACCAACGATGGCGTGTCCATCGCCAAGGAAATCGACCTTGAAGACCCGTACGAGCGCATCGGCGCCGAGCTGGTCAAGGAAGTCGCCAAGAAGACCGACGACGTCGCCGGTGACGGCACCACCACTGCAACCGTGCTTGCTCAGTCCCTGGTTCACGAGGGTCTGAAGAACGTGGTCGCCGGCTCCAACCCGATCGCCCTGCGTCGCGGCATCGAGAAGGCCACCGAGGTCATCGTCAAGGAACTCGTCGCTGCCGCCAAGGACGTCGAGACCAAGGACCAGATCGCTGCTACCGCCACCATCTCCGCCGCTGACCCTGAGGTCGGCGAGAAGATCGCTGAGGCTCTGGACAAGGTCGGCCAGGACGGCGTTGTGACCGTTGAAGACAACAACCGCTTCGGCCTGGACCTCGACTTCACCGAGGGCATGCGTTTTGACAAGGGCTACATCGCCCCGTACTTCGTCACCAACGCTGACGACCAGACCGCAGTGCTCGAAGATCCGTACATTCTGCTGACCTCCGGCAAGGTCTCATCCCAGCAGGACATCGTGCACGTGGCCGAGCTGGTCATGAAGACCGGCAAGCCGCTGCTGATCATCGCTGAGGACGTCGACGGCGAAGCACTGCCGACCTTGATCCTGAACAACATCCGTGGCACCTTCAAGTCCTGCGCCGTCAAGGCCCCGGGCTTTGGCGACCGTCGCAAGGCCATGCTGCAGGATATGGCCATCCTGACCGGTGCTCAGGTTGTCTCCGACGAACTGGGCCTGAAGCTCGAGTCCGTCGACACCTCCGTGCTCGGCCACGCCAAGAAGGTCATCGTCTCCAAGGACGAGACCACCATCGTTCAGGGCGCTGGCTCCAAGGAAGACATCGACGCTCGCGTGGCCCAGATCCGCGCTGAGATCGAGAACACCGACTCCGATTACGACCGTGAGAAGCTGCAGGAGCGTCTGGCCAAGCTGGCTGGCGGCGTGGCTGTCATCAAGGTCGGCGCTGCCACCGAGGTCGAGGCCAAGGAGCGCAAGCACCGCATCGAAGATGCCGTGCGTAACGCCAAGGCCGCCATCGAGGAAGGCCTGCTGCCTGGCGGTGGCGTGGCCCTCGTTCAGGCTGCTGCCAAGGCCGAGAAGACCGAGGCCGTCACCTCCCTGACCGGCGAAGAGGCTACCGGTGCCGCCATCGTGTTCCGCGCCATCGAGGCCCCGATCAAGCAGATCGCCGAGAACGCCGGCGTGTCCGGTGACGTGGTCATCAACACCGTCCGCTCCCTGCCTGATGGCGAAGGCTTCAACGCCGCCACCGACACCTACGAAGACCTGCTGGCCGCCGGTGTGACCGACCCGGTCAAGGTGACCCGCTCCGCTCTGCAGAACGCCGCCTCCATCGCTGGTCTGTTCCTGACCACCGAGGCCGTCGTTGCCAACAAGCCGGAGCCGAAGTCTGCTGCCCCGGCCGCCGGTGCCGACATGGGCTACTGATCCGCAAACGATCGCTAGCTGATTGAGCTGAAAGGGGACTCCTTCGGGAGTCCCTTTTTTGTATTCTGGCTCCCCTCTTTGAGGGGAGCCAAGAAACTAGCTGGCAAACAGGCGCGAAGCTTGGATTTCGGCGTCAGCGTACACGGTGGAGGCTTGCGTCAGCGAGCGTTGGATGGACTCGAGTGAGGCCTCCATCTGCTGTTGGGCCGCACGCCACTGTTCGGCTACCGCGGTGAACTGGGTGGCCGCCGAACCTCGCCATGCGTCCTGCAAGGCATTGAGATTGGTGTACATGCCGCCCACGGCCTGCCTGATTTGCGAGATCGAAGTGGCCACTGCGGCCGAGGATGATTGGATTCGCTCGGAATCTACCTGATATTGGGGCATCGTTGCTCCTTTTCTAGAGGGTTAATGGTATGTATGGCGGCCGATTGCCAATACCGGCCGTTAAGGTGGAGGATATGTCAACAACGAATCGGGAAGACGGAAAAACAACTATTGTGGTCCTAGCTTCGGAGCCGTCCTATTCGGCCTTCGGGAATATGGTCCGAAAATGGCTTGTTTGCGCCATTTGCGCCCTTGCTGCAGTAGCGATGAACGCAATGTGGATAACTGCAAATGCCTATGGGGATAACTCGAGCGACAGCTCTGACAGCTCCAGCAGCAGCACCGACAGCGGCGTGACCATCACCGAGAACATCACGGATACGGAAAATCTCCTGGGCTCCCATGCGGCCGAAGTCACGGATGCCATCGCCAAAACCGAGAAGGAAACCGGTGTACACGTGCATCTGCTGTATCTTTCCAGTTTCAATAGTCAACAGAAACCGGGAGACTGGGCGGCAACCGTGATGGAGTCCATGAATCCCAAGCCGAACACAGTGATGCTTGCCGTGGCCTCGAATGACGGCAACCTGGTGGTCGTCGTGTCCAAGAACTCCGATAAGTGGCTTCTCGATAACAAAACCGTCGATAAGCTATCCGAAGCCGCACAGCAGCCGTTACTGGAAAACCCGCCGAGCTGGTCTGGCGCGGCAACGGCAATGATGGATCAAATCGTGAAATCCAAAAAAGCCTCCACCTCATCGTCCACGGTGATCGTAGGCATAATCATCATGGGTGTGGTATTGGTGGCGCTGGTCATCATCATCGTGGTCATGGTGGTGATTCATCGGCGCAAGGAGATCAAGAAGGATTCCAAGGCCGAACTCCAAGATGACATTCAGGAAACGCCCAGAAGAGCGCGACACTCTAGGAAGCATGAGTAAGCCTATTGAAGCATCGATTGTTGTTGTCGACGACGAGCCGTCCATCCGAGAACTGCTGGTCGCTTCCCTGCACTTCGCCGGATTCGAGGTAAACACCGCCGCTTCCGGTTCCGAAGCCATTGAGGTTATCGAAAAAGTGCAGCCTGACCTCATCGTGTTGGACGTCATGCTGCCTGACATCGATGGATTCACCGTCACCCGTCGCATCCGCCAGGAAGGCATTAACGCCCCTGTGCTGTTTCTCACCGCTCGTGACGACACCCAAGACAAGATCATGGGCCTGACCGTCGGCGGTGACGATTACGTCACCAAGCCGTTCAGCCTCGAGGAAGTCGTGGCTCGCATCCGCGCCATTCTGCGCCGTACCCGCGAACAGGTGGAAGACGATCCGATTATTCGCGTCGCCGACTTGGAAATCAACGAGGACTCCCACGACGTGACCCGTGCAGGGCAGCCGGTTGACCTGAGCCCTACCGAATACAAGCTGCTGCGCTACCTGATGGACAACGAGGGCCGAGTACTGTCCAAGGCACAGATTCTCGACCATGTCTGGCAATACGACTGGGGCGGCGACGCAGCCATCGTCGAATCGTACATCTCCTACCTGCGCAAGAAAGTCGACGGCATCGAGGTCGACGACGGCGAAGGCGGCAAGCGCAAGGTGACTCCGCTGATCGAAACCAAGCGCGGCATCGGATACATGATTCGCGAACCGAAGAACTAATCGCCTCCATCCATAACGTATCGCAATCTCATGAGTATCCCCGATAAGCAGTCAGGCGGCGTACCGCCGAGCAGCACGCCGAACGCCGCCCCGAACACGAATCCCATGCCTGCAATGTCGCCGTTCGCCGCCCATTTCCAAGAGCAGCGCGAGCGTAAGAAAAACATGCTGATGCGGCATATCGACCGTATCTCGTTGAGCAGCAAGCTGGTGGCCTGCACCATCGCCGTGCTGCTCATCGGCGTGTCGGTGATTTCCTTCTCCATCCGCGCGTTGGTGAACAACTACATGCTGCAGAAAACCGACACCCAGTTAAGCTCGCAAAGCCAACTGGTGGTCAACAATATCGATCTGCTGTCAAAAAATGACTCATCGGGGCCGAACTCGTACTTTCTGCAGATTCAATACACCGACGGAACCAAAGACAAAGAAGGCAATCCTCTGGTCGTGACCCCGCTGATGCCGCAGATGCAGGACGGTATCGTATCGGTGCCGATTCTGCCTACCTATGGCGATACCAATGGCATCACGCTCGGTCAGGCATTCACTACGCAGGCGGTGGCCAAGCAGATCATCACGGTGCAGTCCGACAGTGCGGACAGCCAGAACGATCCGGCCAACGGAAACTCCAATTCCTCTGACACCATCACCAAGGTACTGGCCAACCCCACTGCCAATGCCAACCATGCCGCCATCGTCACGGCGAGGGCACCATGGCGTATTCTGCCGGTGACCTTCCAGCAAAACGGCAAGGACCGTGCCGTGGTGTACATCGGCTTGTCGCTGGCCGACCAAATCGACACCGTCAACACACTCACCCGATACTGCATTGTGGTCGGCATCGCCGTGGTGCTGCTCGGCGGCTCCCTGTCCACGCTGATCATCCAGCACACGATGACGCCGCTGAAGCGCATCGAGAAGACCGCCGCGAAAATTGCAGCCGGCGACCTGAGCCAACGTATTCCTTCCGCGCCGGAAAACACCGAGGTCGGCTCTCTGGCCGCCTCGCTGAATTCCATGCTCACCCGAATAGAATCCAGTTTCCATGAGCAGGAGGAGACCACCGACAAGATGAAACGGTTCGTCTCCGACGCCAGCCATGAGCTGCGCACCCCGTTGGCCGCCATCCATGGCTATGCGGAGCTGTATAAGATGCAGCGCGATATGCCTGGTGCCTTGGAGCGTGCGGACGAGTCCATCGAACATATCGAACGGTCCAGCCAGCGCATGACTGTTCTTGTTGAGGATCTGCTGTCTTTGGCCCGTCTCGATGAGGGGCGCGGCATCGATATGACCGGCACGGTGAAACTCTCGTCGCTGGTCACCGACGCCGTCGACGATTTGCATGCGCTCGACCCGGACCGTGCCGTTCGCCGCATGCAGATTTCCCTCGAACCGGCGCGCGATTTGAACCATCCCGCCGAATTCAGCCTTGCCGAAGGCGATTGGCCTGAGGTCGTACTGCCCGGTGATGCCTCTCGACTGCGCCAGGTGGTGACCAACATCGTGGGCAACATCCACCGCTACACGCCTGCCGATTCGCCCGCTGAAGCCGCGCTCGGTGTGATGCCGGCCGCCATCGATCCAAGACAGCTCGCCCGCATGCCCGCCAGCGACGCGTCAATGCGGCGGTTCATCGACGCTGCCGAAGTAGGTGCCTCGATGCAGACCGGCTATCGATATGCCGTATTGCGTTTCGTGGACCATGGCCCCGGCGTGCCGCCTGAATCGCGCTCGAAGATTTTCGAACGCTTCTACACCGCGGACCCATCCCGTGCCCGCGAAAAGGGCGGTACTGGTTTGGGCATGGCCATCGCGCAATCCGTGGTCAAAGCACATCACGGCTTTATCTGCGCCACCGGCACCGATGGGGGAGGCCTGACCTTCACCGTGGTGCTGCCGATTGAGCAGATCGCCGCTCCTGAGCCCAAGCAGTCCACCGGCAAAACCAAGGACGCCAAACAGAAGACTTCTTGGTTCAGCTCTGAGCGTAAGACTCAGGCGACTCAGCCCAAAGCGTGAGGTCAAGCCCTGTGAGGTAAACTGTACCTTCGGTTTACTATTTCCATTGAGGATTAAGGAAGGTTCGCAATGCCCACCGGTCGAGTTCGTTGGTTTGACGCAGCCAAGGGTTATGGCTTCATCACCAGTGAGGAAGGCAAGGACGTGTTCCTGCCGGCTCAGGCCCTACCCACTGGCGCCACCACGTTGCGCAAGGGGGCCAAGGTGGAGTATTCCGTGGTGGACGGCCGTCGTGGGCCGCAGGCCATGGATGTTCGCCTGATCGCCTCCGCTCCCAGCTTGGTCAAGGCCACCCGCCCGAAGGCGGATGACATGGCCGCCATCTGCGAGGACCTCATCAAGATGCTTGATGCGGCCGGCAATACGTTGCGCCGTCACCGTTACCCATCTGCTGCCGACAGCAAAAAGCTGGCCACGTTGCTGCGTGCGGTGGCGGATCAATTCGATGTACAGGACTGATCTGATCTATGACTGATACCACCGAAACCATCGTGACACCGGACCCTCACGCCATCGCGCGCGCCGTGCTGCTCGAAGTGGCCGACGAGAGCGATCAGGTGGGGGATTTCGTTACCTCATATGATCTTGAGGATCACGTCACTGACTTCCGCTTCGCCGTGAATATCCGTGGCTACGAAGGATGGCAATGGTCGGTGACGCTGTATCACGACGAGGAGATCGACTCCTGGACCGTCAACGAATCCTCCTTGATCTCCACTGAGGACGCGTTGATGCCGCCCAAGTGGATTCCTTGGAAGGATCGCCTTGAGCCCACGGATCTGGCTCCCACCGATTCGATCGGTACCGATCCGGATGACGAGCGCATCGAGGAAGGCGAAGTCGAGGAATCCTCGCTGCAGGATGTCAACGACGCCGTCGAGACCTTCCGACTGACCCGCCGTCACGTGCTGACCTCGTTGGGTCGTGCGCAGGCTGCCAAGCGCTGGTATGAAGGTCCGCGAGGCCCCAAAGCATTGAGCACCAAAACCGCCGAAGGCAACCTGTGCTCCACCTGTGGTTTCTTCGTGCCGCTCGCGGGCGAACTCGACCGTATGTTCGGCGTGTGCGCCAACAAGTGGAGTCCGGATGACGGCCGCGTGGTTTCCTTGGACCACGGCTGCGGCGAGCATTCCGAAATCGAACCTCCCGAGCCAAGCCAGCTGTGGGTGCAGTCCAAGCCTGCTTTCGACGATCTGCATATCGACGTGGTGGCCAACCGTCCGCGCAAGCAGGAGCCGGCTGCCCAGGACGAGGCCGAAGGCGAAACCGACAAGACAGGCGAGCCTGCCGGTGATGATATCGAAGCACAGAAGACTGTTGACGGGAACGCCGTCGATACTGAGCCCGCTGAGGAGGCGGCAGGCGACGGGACCTCGCAATCCCAGTCTGCCGGTGATGAGTCCGTTGCACAGAACGTATCTGATTCCGTTGTGGATGTTGATGCAGCTGATTCCAGCGACGATTCCAAGTCTGATGCTGACGACGAGGCCACCGAAGAGGATATCCTCAACAACACCGTTGCCGATGATGATGAGGATGATGAGATGGACGACGAAGAGGATAACGTTCGTCCTTCAGACGATGTGACTCCTGAACTCGAAACCGTCATCGATCTCATTGAGCAGCTGCGCCAGAACAGGGCGGACGAGGAATAAACTCCGAATTCCGCGAAAAGTAGATGGTGATGGGGTTGCAGGAATAAAGAATTCCTCCCTGCAAGCCCATCACCGAGGCGTGCGTTAGCACTCCATGCCGATTTTGGTGAATCAGTGCACCACGGTCACCGTGCATTCGGCGAAGTTCACGATCTGGCGGGACACCGATCCCAGGAAGTGCGCGTCCAGCCCGGACAGGCCACGCGAGCCGACCACCAGATGGCTGGCGTACCGCGAGGCCGCGATCAGACCTTTGGATGCGGGAATATGGAAGGCGTTTGTGCTGACCTTGACGCCATCGGGAATCCGGGCCTTGGCCATCAGCTCAGAGAGAATCTCCTCGGCGCGGCGCTGACCGACCTTCACCGGTGCCACGGCGTTCTCATAGCCGGAATAACGCCCAAATCCTTGAGCTGCCAGCAGAACATCACATGCAGCGGCGCGTCGTGCAGTCGTGCTTCTTCCAGTGCGAAATCGAACGCACGGCGGGAAGTCTCGGAACCATCCACACCAACCACCACCGGGCGGCGAGCTCCTCAACCACCGGCTGAGGCTGCGTGTAGTGAACGGGCTTGTCTCCCGGAGTCAGGGCGTTGGCAATGGCCTCGGTCACGGTCTCATCCTCGCTGCCGGCGATGCGCACCACGGTCACCGGCACTTCGGCGGCCTCGGCCAGCGAAGCGGACAGGGACCCCATGAACCAGCGGGCCATACGGCTCAGCGAGCGGCGGCCGACCACGATCTGCTGCGAATCATGGCCGATCTGCAGCAGGGCCGAAGTGCCGGAGGCCTTCACCGAGGTGAGCTTCAGATTCGCCGGATCGAAGTCGATGCCTGCAGCGGCCTTGTCGACCCACACACGCAGCTCGTTGGCAATATCGTGGCGGACCTTGGCCCAGGCCTCGTCGCTGTCCGGTTCGGATCCCATATCCCAGGAATGCGTCCAGCCAAACACGGCGTTGACGCTTTGGCCGGTTAACGAGGCCTCCTCAAGCGCCCACTTCAGCGCGGCAAAGGATTCATCGGAACCATCCACACCGACAACGATGTCGGGCTTGGTTGCAGCTTCACTCATTTCGAGCCTCCTTGTAATCGACTACGGGTGAATCTAGAACCAGCATATCGTTTTCTTCTCCTCTCACGGCGCAATTCGTGGAATCCGATGAATAAACGTCATCGTGAATCGGTAGAGTAAGACGGAATGTCAATTGAGGAAGGACAAGCATGTTCGAACGGTTTACCGACCGTGCACGGCGCGTGATCGTGTTGGCGCAGGAAGAGGCGAGGGCCCTTCAGCACAACTACATCGGCACCGAACACCTGCTGCTCGGCCTGATCCGCGAAGGTGAGGGTGTAGCCGCCAAGGCACTCGCCTCGAAGGGCGTGGAGCTGGATGCCACCCGCAAGCAGGTTGAAGAAATGATCGGCAAGGGCAACGCGGCTCCGAACGGGCACATCCCCTTTACTCCGCACGCAAGCAGGTGTTGGAGTTTTCGCTGCGTGAAGCCCTGCAGCTGGGCCACAGCTACATCGGCACCGAGCACATCCTGCTCGGCCTGATTCGCGAAGGCGAAGGCGTGGGCACCCAGGTGCTCATCAAGATGGACGTCGATCTGGGCGAGTTGCGTAGCGCGACCATCGATATGATTCGCGGCAACTCCGGCACCGGCACCGGTGACGGCAAGGGCGACTTGGCCAACGCCGGCGGCGTGACGGACAAGCAGAACAAGTCCGGTTCCGCCATTCTCGATCAGTTCGGCCGCAACCTGACCGCCGAAGCCGCTGAAGGCAAGCTGGACCCGGTCATCGGCCGTACCAACGAGATTGAGCGCGTTATGGTCGTGCTTTCCCGCCGCACCAAGAACAACCCGGTGCTGATCGGCGAGCCCGGCGTGGGCAAGACCGCTGTGGTCGAAGGCTTGGCCCAGAAGATCCAAGCCGGCGACGTGCCGGAAACCTGAAGGGCAAGCAGGTCTACTCGCTGGACCTCGGTTCCATGGTGGCCGGCTCCCGCTACCGTGGTGATTTCGAGGAGCGCCTGAAGAAGGTGCTGAAGGAAATCAAGACTCGTGGCGACATCGTGCTGTTCATCGACGAGATTCACACCATCGTGGGCGCCGGCTCGGCTGACGGCGCGCTGGGTGCCTCCGACATGTTGAAGCCGATGCTGGCCCGTGGCGAGCTCCAGACCATTGGTGCCACCACCACCGACGAGTACCGCAAGTACATCGAGAAGGACGCGGCTCTGGAACGCCGTTTCCAGCCGATTCAGGTGCACGAGCCGACCATCGCCGAGACCATCGAGATCCTCAAGGGCCTGCGTTCCCGTTACGAGAACCACCACCACGTGACCATCACCGATGGCGCGCTGCAGTCCGCCGCAGAGCTGTCCAGCCGGTACATCCAGGACCGTAACCTGCCCGACAAGGCCATCGACCTGATCGATGAGGCCGGTGCACGCCTGCGCATCAAGCGCCTGACCGCCCCGCCTGAGCTCAAGGAACTCGACGAGAAGATCGCCAAGATCGCCGCCGACAAGGACGAGGCCATCAAGGGCCAGGACTTCGAGAAGGCCGCCGAACTGCGCGACAAGCAGGAGAAGCTGGAAGCCGATCGCAAGCAGAAGGAAGACTCCTGGCGCGAAGGCGAGTCCGACGTCAAGATGGTCGTGGACGAGGACGTGATCGCCGAGGTCATCAGCTCCACCACCGGTATCCCGGTGTTCAAGCTGACTCAGGCCGAGTCCAAGAAACTGCTCAACATGGAAGCCGAACTGCACAAGCGCATCATCGGCCAGGACGAGGCGGTTTCCGCCCTGTCCCGCTCTATCCGCCGTACTCGCGTGGGTCTGAAGGACCCGAAGCGCCCGTCCGGTTCGTTCATCTTCGCCGGCCCCACCGGCGTCGGCAAGACCGAGCTGGCCAAGACGCTCGCCGAATTCCTGTTCGACGATGAGGACGCGCTGATTCGCGTGGATATGTCCGAGTTCTCCGAGAAGTACGCGGCTTCGCGACTCTTCGGTGCGCCTCCGGGATACGTCGGCTACGAGGAAGGCGGCGAGCTCACCGAAAAGGTGCGCCGCAAGCCGTTCTCCGTGGTGCTGTTCGACGAGATCGAAAAGGCTCATCCGGACATCTTCAACACGTTGCTGCAGGTGCTCGATGACGGCCACCTGACCGACGGTCAGGGCCGCAAGGTGGACTTTAAGAACACCATCATCATCCTGACCACCAACCTCGGTACGCGAGACATCGCCAAGGCCGCCAACACGGGCTTCAACCTAGGTGCCAACAACGAGTCCAGCTACCAGCGCATGAAGGACCAGGTCAGCTCCGAATTGAAGCAGCAGTTCCGCCCGGAGTTCCTGAACCGTCTGGACGACATCATCGTCTTCAAGCAGCTCACCGAGCCGCAGGTGCGCCAGATCGTGGATCTGGACGTCAAGCAGCTCAACGACCGCCTGTTCGACCGTCATATGTCGCTCGAACTCACCGACGCCGCCAAGGACCTGCTCGCGCAGAAGGGCTTCGACCCGCTGCTCGGTGCCCGTCCGCTGCGCCGCGTGATTCAGCGCGACATCGAGGACGCCATCTCCGAGAAGATCCTGATGGGCGATCTCGAAGACGGTCAGCGCGTGATTGTGGATGCGGAAGGCGAGGGTATCCTCGGCGAATTCACCTTCAAGGGTGAGGAGTTCGAGGAGCCGGCCGCCGCCGATAAGCCCGCCGAAGACGGTGCCGCCACTGATGGCGAGACTCCAGCCGACGCCACTCCGGCCACTGAGCCGGCCGAATCCGCTCCCGCCGATTCCGGTGACGCTCCGCAGGAGTAGTCCGTTTCGATAGCGTAGCTAGCGCATACCAGCAAAGCTCCCCTTGACAGGGAGCTGTCAGCGAAGCTGACTGAGGGGTAGACCTGCGCACACATGATGTGCACGTTTGTGGTCTACCCCTCAGTTGCCTCTGGCGACAGCTCCCCTGTCAAGGGGAGCTACTGTTTGTGTCGGATTATTACAGCAGGGCGAGTCCGGTGTCGATGGTCTCCTCGCGGGTAAACAGCGTGCGGCCGGCGCGCACCGAACGCAATACCGAGCAGCGCTCATACACGGCGTTGAACACGCTATCGGCGTCCAGCACAATGAAGTTTGCTGGCTTGCCCGTTTCCAAGCCGTACATATCGCGCAGGCCCAACGTAGTGGCACCGTTGACGGTCAGGAACTTCAACGCATCGTCGATTTCTTCAAAGCTCATCATCTGTGCCAAATGCAGCACATAATCAAGAATGAGCATCATATTGCCATTGCCCAACGGGTACCACGGGTCCTGCATTGAATCCTGGCCCAATGACACATTGACACCCGCCTCAGTGAGCTCCTTGACTCGCGTGATGCCACGGCGCTTGGGGAAGGTATCCTGACGGCCCTGCAAATACAGGTTCTCGGTGGGGGCGCAGGCGAAGTTGATATGCGCCGCCTTAAGCAGCTTGGTCAGGTGGAAGAAGTAGGCGTTGTCCGCCGATCCCAGCGAACAGGTGTGGCTGGCGGTGACCTTCGGGCCAATGCCAGCCTTATATGCCAGCGCCGAAAGCAGCTCCACGTAACGGGAATTCGGATCATCCGTCTCATCGCAATGCACGTCGATGAGCTTGTCGTATTTCGAAGCCAACTCAACTACCGTGTGCATGGAATGCTCGCCAAACTCACGGCACTGTTCGAAATGGGGGATGCCGCCCACGCAGTCGGCACCCATCTTGAGTCCTTCCTCCACCAGCTCGGCACCCGATTCGCCATGCGGGCCCTCGTAGGAGTACATGCCCTCCTGCGGGAAGCTGACGATCTGGAGAGTGACCGTATCCTTCAATTCCTCCTTAAGCTCCAGCAGCGCCTTTAACGAGGTCAGGTTCGGGTCGGTCACATCGGCATGGGATCGAATGAGCTGCACGCCATGCAGCATTTCTTTCTTAATGCCGATTTTCGCGCGCTGCTTGATCTCGTCGACCGTCAAGTCGGACTTGGTCTCACTCCATCGCTGGATGCCCTCAAACAAGGTTCCGCTTTCATTCACCGCACCGGGCTTGCGGGCCGTGAATACGTAATCAAGGTGCAGATGCGTATCGCAGAACGGTGGGCAGACAAGTTTGCCGCCCAGATCGACCACCTCAATGGCCGCCGGATCACCACCCTGAGCCTCATATTGTTGCGCGAGTCCGGGGCCGAATGCGGTGAACACACCATCCGTGACGAGAATGTCCTGCAATGGCAGGGTGCTTGCAGCCGTGCTTCCGGGTTCTCCGGTGGCGATATGTGCGTTGGTGAACAGTGTGGTAGTCATCGTCGCTCCTTCAACTGGTGTGTTGCCGAACGGTTACGTGAACCGACTGCCCGCGTAACCAACTGAGGTTATTGTCAACAGCACGCTTTGCGGTGAGGTTAACCGGAACGACCGGTGTTCCGCGGGGGAATGGACAGATTGTATGACTGTATCGATTCGCAGTGTGCTTCATAACACGCAGTTCAAACGAGCCGATCCTGTGGTGGAGGTCGAAGGCAAAGACCTCGATACGCCAGTGCGATGGGTGTTCACCAACGAGCGAGAGGATGTCTCCAGCTTCCTTTCGGGCGGTGAGATGCTGATTATCGAGGGCAACGCTCTGCTCGCCGCCGATTGGCACGGCACGCTAGGACAATATGTAGCAAGCCTGGCACAGGCTGGTGTCGCCGCTTTGGTGGTCGAACTGGTGGAGGGTGTGGTGCGGATGCCGGACGAACTGGTGTCTGCGGCCAGGCTGCATGGGTTGACGTTGATTGGTTTGAAATCTCGCGTACCTTTTGTCGACATCTGTCAGAGCGTCAATACCGCTATCGTGCACGAACAGATGCACTTGCAATTGGAGGTGGACACAATGTCCACTTCATTACGTGAGGGATTGTCCCGTACCGGCAATATCGAGGCTGTGGCCGAAACCATTGCGTCGCTGTTCGGCGAAAGCGTCGCCATTTTCGATGGTGACGGTCTGTTGGCCGCTCGAGCGGGTCGTGCGTTCGATGCCGGCAACGAATCGAGCGCCGTCATCGCCCTTGAAAGTCGCTCCCGGCCGGTGGGAGCATTGGAGATCACGCAACGCACCATGACTTCCGACGCCACGATGCGTCGGGCCATCGCCACCATCGTGTCTCCGGTGGCCGCCCTTTATATTGACGGCGGTGCGCGCATGGGCATGATGCATCATCTGAGTATGGGTCCGGCCGACGGCGTGCACGTCAATACATTTGAGGCGCAGGAAGCGCATGCGATGCTCGAAGCGCTGGGTTTTGCCGGATCATGCATCTATATGCCATTCGCTTTTCGGTTCAGATCGGTGGTGGAAGGCATCAACCATGTATCGACGATGGTCGAACGGTTCGAAGAACTGTCGGGATGCGCCGTCTCCTGCATGCTGGAAGGTGACTTGATGGTCGGATGGTGCTCCACCACCGATTCCTCAGACGGTGCGGCCGCATTCGGACGCATTGCATGGATGCGCTTGCCGTACTGGAAGGCGACGGTATATACGTGGTGCATGGCCGAGTGGCATTGGACACGGTGACGCTGGTCGACGGGTTCGCGGTATTGCGTGACATCGCCAATCATGAACCGGCATACGGGCGAGTCGTAAGTACCATGTCCGCACTCGTCAACCGTTTCGTCGCATCCTCTGATATGGACAAGGCGATGCGCATGCTCGTGGTGCAGACCATCGGATTCGAGGTCGCCGCCTCCCCGCTGTTGCTGGACACACTGTGCGCCTGCTTCGACAACCTCGACAGCAAAACCGGCGCGTGCGAGCAATTGGGTATCAGACGGCAAACCCTGTACAACCGACTGGACAAAGTGACACAAATGGTCGGCGTCGACTATAACGACAAACCGAACTGGGTGATGCTGCTATTCGCCGCCAAACTCACGAAATCATGGCAAGAACAGCATGGTGAATAATACGGCAGTGCCACTGGGCAACCTGTCCACTTCTACGCCGAACTGGTTAATCGACGATTCACGTTTCAGCAAATACTCAAGGGCATAGTCGAGGCTATCGCGGCGCTGGTCGACCTGCTGCGAAACGGATTCCCACTTGAATCTCATTCAGTCACACGAACAGCACATCCTTGAAAGGACGGTGACATCATGAGTTCCGCAACGATTACTACATCTGCACGACTGATGAATTCCACCCCGCAAACTGAAGAACAGGCCATGGTCAGAAAAGTCGCGGTATCTTCCTTCCTCGGCAACTTCATCGAGTGGTTCGACTACGCCTCCTATTCGTACTTCGCCACCACTATCGCCCTGGTGTTCTTCCCAACCGACAATCACACCGTCGCCATGCTGCAGACCTTCGGCGTGTTCGCGCTATCCTTCATCCTTCGCCCAATCGGCGCACTGTTCTGGGGTAGCTATGGAGATAAGAAAGGCCGTAAAGCCGCACTGGCCCACTCGATTATGTTCATGTCCGGTGCGAGCTTCCTGATCGGCTGCCTGCCGTCTTACTCGGTGATTGGCGTTGGCGCGCCGATTCTGCTTCTTCTGCTGCGCATGGTGCAGGGCTTCTCCGCCTCCGGTGAATATGCCGGTGCGGCCACGTTCCTCGGCGAATATGCGCCCACTTCAAAGCGCGGCATCTACTGCTCGCTGATTCCGGCTTTCACCGCTATCGGTCTGCTCGCCGGTTCTACTCTGGCCACGCTGATGACCGCCAACATGAACTCTAGCGCGATGGTCGGTTGGGGATGGCGTGTGCCGTTCCTGCTGGCCGGCCCGCTCGGTCTGATTGTGCTGTACATCCGCGCCAAGCTCGCTGATTCCCCCGTCTACCAGTCGATGAACGATGCGCTTGAGTCCAAGGGCGCCGCCTCCGCCGACGGTCAAATCGCTGCCAAGAGCGGCATGTTCGCCCCGCTCGCCGAGTTGTTCCACAACCATCTCAAGGCCCTGATCATCAGCTTCGGAGCCTGCGTGCTGAATGCGGTCGGCTTCTACACCGTGCTCACCTACCTGCCGACCTATCTGTCTGACACCGTCGGCATGGACGTCCCCCAGTCCGGCACCATCACCACCATCTGCTTGGTCGCCTACGTGTTCATGGTGTTCGGCATGGGCCACATCTCCGACAAATTCGGCCGCAAGAAGGTGCTCATCGGTGCTTGCGTGGCGTTCATCGTCCTCACCGTTCCTGCCTTCCTCATCCTCAACACCTCCCAGTTCTGGCCCGTGCTGCTGGTTGAGCTGGCAATGTGCGCCACCCTGACCGCCAACGACGGTACCCTGTCCAGCTACCTGACCGAGACGTTCCCCACCTCCGTGCGCTTCACCGGATTCGCGTTCAGCTTCAATCTGGCCAATGCCATCTTCGGTGGTACGGCCTCGTTCATCGCCACTGGCCTGATTGCCCTAACCGGTTCATCCATCGCCCCGGCCTGGTACATGGTGGGTGTTGCGGCCATCGCCTTGGTCGCGATGATTCTTTCCCATGAAAACACCGACAAGGATCTGAATCACATCTGATCTCCTCAGCTCCGGCTCCTTTCCCGAGGGAGCCGGGCGCATTCATTGACCATCCAATCCACCACCAACCCAAAGGAGTACTGCAATGGGTAGCAACCGCCGTATGGACCACATGACCTGGCCGGAATTCAAGGAGGTGAAGACTCATCCCGTCATCGTGCCGATCGGTTCGACCGAACAGCACGGCCAGCATCTGCCCATCGGCACCGACGCGGTACTCGCCACGCGGGTCGCCGAAGATCTGGCGGAACGCATCGACGGCACCGTGCTGCCCACCCTGAGCTACGGATACAAGTCCAAGCCGCTCTCCGGTGGCGGGCCGCTGTTCCCGGGCACTATCGACATGAACGGCGTGACAGTGATCAACCAAATGCACGACGTGCTGAGCGAACTCATCGCCGATGGCTTCACCAAGATCGTCGTCATGAACGCGCATTTTGAAAACGAGGCGTTCATCGTCGAGGCCATCGATCTGGTCACCCGCGAAACCGGGGGAGTAGCCACCATCGTGGAAACCAATTGGTGGGATCCAGTTCCGCAGTCGGTTATCGACAAGGTGTTCGATGGATTGGTGTTCCCCGGCTGGGCATTGGAGCATGCGGCCGTCACCGAACTTCGTTGATGCTCCACTATGCGCCGGAACTGGTGCACATGGACCGTATGGTCGAGGAAGCCGGTGCCACGGCGAAATCCTATGTCCGCTACCCTGTGCGCCAAGGTGACGTTCCCGCTCACGGCGGACTCGCCAATCCGGCCGGCTCAAGCGCCGAACGCGGCCGTCTGATTGCCGAGGCGTGCGTGGGTGCGGTAGCTGAGATCTGTGCCGAGGAATTTGGCGAGTAATCTCCCCTGCTGACGCATTCGTAGTGACTCGGGTTGCAAAGGTCTGACCCTGATAGTACGGGGTCAGGCCTTTCCCATCCCAAGACGCCGCTAAGAATTCACCTGAGAGTCGCCTTCCTAGGCATGGCCATTCAATCGACGATTCTAGCGTGACTGGTGTGAGCAGGAATATGAAGAACCGGCGGTGGGCCGGCAAGCGATCGGGGATCGCTTTTGGTGCAGTAGCGCTTATCCTTACGGCTCTGGTGGTTCCTTATGCTTGTGCGGGAACCACGGGAGCCGTTCCTTTTTCCGGCGATAATCCATCTTCCGGCACCCGTACGGTGACCATCGCCGACATCACTGATTTTCACGGGCATATCGAACGTGGTGCAGACAACGCCACCGCCTTCACCGTGGCCGACAGCCATAATCCCGGCAATATGATTCCGGTATCGACCGGCGATTTGGTGGGAGGTCCCCGTATGAGTCGGCGGTGGAGAAGGACCAACCCACGCTGGATATGGCCAAAGCGTGGGGATTGACGATTTCGGCGATAGGCAACCATGAGTTCGACCGCGGTGTCGCCGATTTCAACAATCGTATCGCTGATCCCAGCAACGGCATCGACTGGCTGTGCGCCAACGCGTCTGCCGCCAATAAGTCGCCTGACGGACTGCTGAGCCACGTACGTGACTCTACGATTCGAACGGTGAACGGCAAGCGGATCGGTTTCGTGGGCGCCCTTACTGATGCGCTCGGCTCGGTGGCCACTCCGCAGATCACTCGTGATGCCGACCTTGACGAACGGGCGGTGGACGCGATCAATCGTGTGGCCCGTGAACTCAAGCGCTCCGGAAAGGTGGATGCGGTGGTGGCCTTGCTGCATGCCGATGCTTCAGCCGCCGCCGATATTAGGCGAGATGTTGATGTGGTATACACCGGTCACAGTCACGCGATCAAGCACGGTACAACCGCGGGTGGCGCGCCTATTTACGAGGCGGGCAGCTTCGGGCGGAACATGGCCGTGCAGGATTTGATCATCACCGGTGCCGGGCGTCGCGCCACGGTGCGAGTGGCCGACGTTGACCTCGGCAATGGCACCAGCCATACGGCGGTTGACGGCGTGCTGGGCGTGGATGGGCTTAATGCGCATCCGGCGCAAGCCGCTTGGATGTCTGCCGGTGCTGAGGAGAACGATGAGGTATCGCGCGCGCAGCATATTTACCAGGCGTCGGCAACATATGCGAACCATACCGGCAGCGCGGTGATTGGCACCTTGGCCTCCGGCGTGAATTTCGACAAACAAGGTTCGGACAAGCACGGGAATACGGTCGGTGTGCTGGTGGCGGACGCGAACCGAGAGTCAATCATGAAGCATGTGTATGCCGGGAATCGCTTGCCGGTAATCGGATTTTCGAATAATGGCAGTCTGCGGACTCCACGGCTTGATATGAATGGCGATGGCAAAGTCACCGTGCGCGAGGTGGATAGTCTCATGGCCTTGCAGTTCAAGGCCGCGCATGAGACGCTCACCGGGCGCGATGTGAAGAGAGTGCTCGCCGAGCAATTCCACCGTGACGATGGGCGACTGGAGCGGCGCTGGCTCGGCATCTCCTCGAACGTGACGTATCGGTATGCCGAATGCGGTACGGCTGGTGAGAGCGGCAATGCCGATGCCGGCGTTGATACTGATTCCGGCGCTGATACCAACGCTGACGCTGACGAGTGTGCTGCCGACGAACATGCGGCGGTTCGTATCGCGAACCTCGCCGTTGACGGCCGACCGATTGCGGACGATGACCTGGTGATTATCGCGTCCAATTCATATCTGCTTCAGGGCGGCGACGGTTACCCCGCCTTCCGTGCCGGAACCAATTACGGCGAGCTGGATATGCCATACAGCCAGCCGTTGCATGAATATCTGGCCGCACATCAAGGGCTCACGGCAGTTGTTGCAGTACCGGTAGGGACTCAGGCGTAAGACACCAATTGCTGGGTGACTGAGGAACTATGGGGTGAAGTTATGAGTATAGGGCAGGAGAAAACGGCATAAATATGACGACGCTCCCCTCGCTGAGGGGAGCTGTCGCCGTAGGCGACTGAGGGGAGCTTGCGGTAGTAACCGTAAACTCCCCTCAGTCAGCCTTGCTGCCAGCTCCCCTCTCTGAGGGGCACCTGGCGAGACCCTTACTTGATGGCGTTCAGCCACTGCTCCTTGGTGGCCTTCTCGGCCTCGAGCTTGGCCTTCTTCTTCGGGTCGGACTCAGCGGCGATCTTCTCGTCAAGCTCGGCGAGCTGAGCATGAAGCTGCTCTTCGAAGCTGGACTTACGGGCATCGGCCTCCGGGTCGGTCTGCTTCCAGGCGGCATCCTCGATGGCCTTGATTTGCTTGTCCACGGCGTCGAGGCGACCCTCGATGCGACGCATGGCGTCACGCGGCACGTAGCCGATCTGATCCCACTCTTCCTGAATCTTGGCGAGCTCCTGACGGGCTTTCTTGGCTTCCGCGTCGGTCTTGACCGGCACTAAAGCCTCGGCCTTGACCAGCAGCGCCTCCTTGGCGGCCAGATTCTCCTTCTCGGAGGAGTTGATCTGATCGCGGTCGGCCTGACGGGCGTTGAAGAAAGTGTCGGCAGCCTCGCGGAACTTGGCCCACAGGGCGTCGTCCTCGTTGCGGCCGGCGCGACCGGCCTTCTTCCAACGGTCCATCAGCTCGTTGAACTTGCGGGAGGTCTCGCCCCAGGCGGTGGAATCCTTCAGCTCGTTGGCCTCGGCGATGATGGCTTCCTTGGCTTCCTTGGCCTGGGAACGCTCGTTGTCGCGAGCCTGCGCCCACTTGCGGCGGGACTGGTTGAACGTGGTGCGAGCGGCGGAGAAGCGCTTCCACAGTGCCTCGGCCTCGGGCTTGTCGATGCGGATGGTGGTGCGCTGGTGATTCTGCCATTCATCGAACAGGTTGCGGAACTTGTCCGCGGTGGAACGCCAGTTGGTGTTGTCGCCCAGGGAGGCGGCCAGTGCTTCGGCCTTCTCCACGATGGCGGTGCGTTCCTCGACGGCCTTGGCCACGGCGGCCTTGCGGGCCTCGGACAGTTCGGTCTTCTTGGCCTCGCCGGCGGTCTTCAGCGTCTCGAACTGTTTCTTGAGCGCGGCGACATCGCCCACGACTGCGGGCTCGGAGGTCTCCTCGCCCAGCAGCTTCAGGGACTCGTCGATCTCACGGGCTTTGACATTGGGAGAGGTCAGGCGGCTGGCCAGCAGATCAAGCTTGGCCTTGAGATCCAGGAAACGACGGGCGTACAGCGCCAGGGCCTCTTCCTTGGAGGCGTCCGGGAACTGGCCAACCTCGCGTTCGGTGTCGCCCTCCTTGACGAAGACGGTGCCGTTGTCGTCCACGCGGCCGAAGGCTTCAGCGGCCTTGACATCGGCGTCGGAGTATGCGGCGTGCGCGGCCGGGGCCGCAACGTGGGCCTTGGCCGCGGGGGCCTTCTTAGCGAAAGCGGCGGGGGAGGGCGCATGCGGCTTCGGCATTGAAGCAGGAGTCGGTGTGGCCGGGCTGGCCTCGGGTGCGGGTGTCGTTGCCTGTTCTTCGGTCGCAGCGGTGTTTTCGGTTTCGGTGACAGTCTCGTCGGCCATGGCCAGCTCCTTACAAGCATAGAGTGAGTGAGTGGGAACGCCTCGCATACCGATAATTCGGCATGCTTTGACGCAACCCTCACCTATTATATTGATTTCGTGGCTAAAGGTGCATCAATATCAGGATTCCCGGAGTGCTCCCCTCCGAACGTGTAGTGGAGCAGCGTGTTATCGACACGCTTCGTAAGGTTTTTGAGCTCAACGGCTTCATCGGCATTGAGACGAGAGCGGTGGAAACCGGCGCTTCTTTGCTGAAAAAAGGCGAGACCAGCAAGGAGATCTACCTGCTTTCCCGTCTGCAGGAGGTCGGTCACGAATCCGACACTCCGATTGAGGACCGTCTGGGTCTGCATTTCGATCTGACCGTGCCGCTGAGCCGGTATGTGGTCGAGCACTCGGGTGCGCTGACCTTCCCGTTCAAGCGTTGGCAGATTCAGAAGGTCTGGCGCGGTGAGCGTCCGCAGGAGGGCCGCTTCCGCGAGTTCGTGCAGGCCGACATCGACGTGATCGGTGCGGGCGACCTGCCTGACCACTATGAGGTGGAGCTGCCGCTGGTCATGGTTTCCGCCTTGGAAGAGCTGCGCGCATACGGCCTGCCCAAGGCCACCGTGCATGCCAACAACCGCAAGCTGTCCGAAGGCTTCTACCGTGGACTCGGTCTGACGGACATCGAAGGTGTGCTGCGCGAGATCGACAAGCTCGACAAGATCGGCGCCGACGAGGTGGCCCGACTGCTTTCCGAAACCTGCGGTGCGACCGAGGCCCAGGCGCGCGCCTGCCTCGAACTGGCCGAGCTTACCGCCTCCGATGGTGCCGAGCTGGCTGCCAAGTTCGACGCGCTGTGCGAGGCGCACGGCATCGCCGAGGATTCCGAGGCCTATGAGCTGGCCCGTCAGGGACTCGATACCCTGGCCATGATCGTCGACGAGGCCGCCGCCATCCGCCCCGGCTCCGTGATCGCGGACCTGAAGATCGCCCGTGGACTCGACTATTACACCGGCTCCGTCTACGAGACCTTCCTCGACGGCGCCGCCTCGCTTGGTTCCATCTGCTCCGGTGGCCGCTACGACAACCTCGCCTCCCAGGGCAACCGCAAGTATCCGGGCGTGGGCCTGTCCATCGGCCTGAGCCGACTGGTCAGCTACATGCTGCACACCGCCGGCGCTCACGCCAACCGTGTCAGCCCGGCCGCCGTGCTGGTCGCTGTGTGGAATGAAGAGGACCGCCCGGCCGCCAATCGTATTGCGAACCAACTGCGTGCGCGCGGCATCGCTACTGACGTGGCACCCACCGCGGCCAAGCTCGGCAAGCAGATCAAGTACGCGGACAAACTCGGCATTCCGTACGTGTGGTTCCCGGCCACCGCTGCCGAAGGTGCGGAAGGCGCAGAGCCCGCTGGCGACGAGGTCAAGAACATCGTCACGGGCGAGCAGGTTGCCGCCGATTGCACGTCGTGGGAGCCGGATACTGTGGTTGCCCAGCAAACCGTCGAAATCTGACGTATTCGCGCGAAAAATCGAGGAGAAACAAGACAATGAGCCAGACGGCTTACAGAACACATCATGCCACTGAAGTGACCGAGGCCCTGGTCGGCCAGAAGGTCACCCTCGCCGGTTGGGTTGACCGACGCCGTGATCACGGTGGCGTGGCCTTCATCGACCTTCGTGATTCGACCGGCCTCGTGCAGGTCGTCATTTACGACGAGGATATGGCCCGCCCGCTGCGCAGCGAATTCGTGATTCAGATTACCGGCGAAGTGCGCCTGCGCCCGGATGGCAACGAGAACACCCATCTGGCCACCGGCAAGATCGAGGTTGTGGCCGAGACCATCGAGATCCTCGCCAAGTCCGACGCCCTGCCGTTCCAGGTTTCCACCGCTCTTGAGAATGAGTCCGAGAACAAGCTGCCTGGCGAGGACGTGCGTCTGAAGTACCGTTACCTCGACCTGCGCCGCCCGTCCATGCAGTACAATCTGAAGCTGCGTTCCGACATGGCTAAGGCCGCCCGCCACGCGCTGGAAGACATGGACTTCACCGAGGTCGAGACCCCGACCTTCATTAAGTCCACCCGGAAGGCGCCCGCGACTTCGTGGTGCCGGCCCGTCTGGTTCCCGGTTCCTGGTACGCCCTGCCGCAGTCCCCGCAGCTCCTCAAGCAGCTGCTCATGGTCTCCGGTGTCGAGCGTTACTACCAGCTCGCCCGCTGCTACCGTGATGAGGACTTCCGCGCCGACCGTCAGCCCGAGTTCACTCAGCTCGATATGGAGATGGCCTACGTGGACCAGGAAGATGTGATGGCCATGACTGAGAAGGTCATCGCCGCCATCTGGAAGTCCGCCGGCTATGAGGTCCAGCTGCCGCTGCCGCGCATCACCTGGAAGGATGCGATGGACAAGTACGGCTCCGACAAGCCGGACCTGCGCTTCGGCAACCCGCTGGTGGAACTGACCGAGTACTTCAAGAACACGCCGTTCCGCGTGTTCCAGGCCCCGTACGTGGGTGCCGTGGTCTTCAAGGGCGGTGCCGCCACGCCGCGTCGTCAGTTCGACGCTTGGCAGGATTGGGCACGTCAGCGTGGAGCCAAGGGCCTTGCCTACGTGGTCTTCGGCGAAAACGGCGAGCTCAAGGGCCCCGTCGCCAAGAACCTGTCCGATGAGGAGCGCAACGGCCTGCGCGAGGCCGTCGGTGCCGAGGAAGGCGACGCCGTCTTCTTCGCCGCCGGTTCTCGCGAGTCCGCCCAGCTGCTGCTGGGTGCCGTGCGTGTGGAGCTCGCCTCCCGCGAAGGCCTGCTGGATCCGAAGAAGTTCGCTTTCACTTGGGTCGTGGACTTCCCGCTGTTCAAGCCCACCGACGATCCGGATGATGACGATGTGGCTGTCGGCCACTCCAAGTGGACCTCCATGCACCACCCGTTCACCATGCCCTCCAAGGATTGGATCGACAAGTTCGACAAGGATCCCGAGCACGCCATGTCCGACTCCTACGACATCGTCTGCAACGGCGAGGAGATGGGCGGCGGTTCCGTTCGTATCCATCGTGACGACATCCAAGCCCGTGTGCTCGATGTGCTGGGCATCACCAAGGAAGAGGCCGACGAGAAGTTCGGCTTCCTGCTTGAGGCATTCAAGTACGGCGCTCCGCCTCACGCGGGTTTGGCCCTCGGTTGGGACCGCACCGTGTCCATCCTGGCCGGTGCCGACTCCATCCGCGACGTCATCGCCTTCCCGAAGGCCGGCGGCGGCCGCGACCCGCTGACCGGTGCTCCGGCCCCGATTTCCGACGAGCAGCGCGCCGAGACTGGCGTCGACTACGACCCGGACGCCGACGAAAACTAATCTACGGAGCGTATACCGCCTTTCCTCAGCACTCGACGCACCTTAGTGCGCCTTCGGCTTCGAACGGCGGTCTCCGCATGCGTAGATTCATTTTCGAGGAGTAATGCTCCGGTGCTAGTAGCCGCAAATGGCCCTTGGAATAATTCCAAGGGCCATTTGCTTTTTGCGGGTGGGGCCCAATGTGCCAAATACCTGCCAAGGGGTGCCAAATACTCCGCCCGATGGCACCTCCGCCATGCGGCAAACCTCGCACCATGCGGTGTCCCCCTTGGCGTTTGCCGATTATCCTTCCATGGGGCGGTAACTTCCTCATGGGGCGGTAAACAACCCATGGGGCGGTGAAAACCCCATGGGGCGGTAGGTCAAAATGGCTTAATTCCGCGGTTTCACAATTTCTTCAAACCGCCCCATGGGCAAATTACCGCCCCATGAGGAGCGATCGCAACTCCGTATTTGATCAATGTTGTGATGCTTTGTTGTGTTTTGCTTGTTTCCGCCTCCTGTATTCCCCTTTGCGCGCATTGATGGTAAGGCTGCCGTCTATTAATACCCGGCATGAAGGTTGAGGACGGCCAGGAAGCGGTATTTGCATCGCGGTGGCAACCTCTTGTGCGAAGGCACGTTGTTTGGCGGTGTTCCACAGGTCATCGGCGAACACCTCGATGACGGTCCAGCCCAATTGCCGCAGACGTCGACGTTTTTGCTGGTCCCGCACATATTGTTTGCGGAAGCGACGGTGATGATCGCCATCATATTCAATAGCGACTTTGTATTGTGGATAAGCCATGTCAACGGTGTAGGTGTATCCGTTCTCTGAATCGGTAATGCCATATTGTGTTTGCGGTATGGGCAGGCCGAAAAGCATAAGCGCCAAGCGTGTACGAGTTTCCTGAACGGAATCCGATGGTTTTACGAGCTTCAGCGCCGCCTCACAACGCGCACGGCCAATAACGCGGTGAAAGGCCGTTAGTCGTTGAGTGAATTGTTCAATGGCATATCCATAACGTCTGATGAGCGCTTCAGCCAGCACCACTAATTCAGTGAGGTTGAGATATTGGGCAAACTGTATCCACGCATCCATGGGATGCATGCAGGTTACGCCGTTTGAGAAAGCGATACTGTTGAACTTTGCATTCCATATGCGATAGTCGACATTGTCCAATGAAGAGCGGGTCCCCTTGCTCCTCACCGTCACATAAAAATCCTTCTGTGGCAACGTGCTGTGCCTCGGCAACTCCACGCCGCATAATTCCAATGCGGTATACAGCGAGAAACACAACGTGCGTTTCGTGCGCACTTTGCCCAGCAGATTCCAACAGGCCGTGTTCTTGGCCGTGGCTTTGGCGTCAAGATCTTTGCGCAGATAGTTGTTGATTTCGCCATTGTGCGGCACTTCGCTGTATCCGTTCATGCGCCGAGCGTAGCGCATTCCACGGTGGCACAGGGCAAAACCGAAAAATGGGGATAACTTAAGCGGCGCGAACCGGTTATCCACCGGCATATCGTGTGCCGCGCCCGGTTATCCACCGCGCTTCGGGAGTGTCGTCCACCGTATAACAGCACTCATCGTGTGCGAACAGCTAGCCACGCTCAAAATGCCTAGCACATTTATACGAATACGACATGGGAAACGGCGAGACCAGCCCCACACAATACAAAGTGACCGCCAGCCATGCGCCCGACTGCGGCATACGCGGCAGCAACGCCAACGACACCAAGGCCAAACATGGAATCAGCAGATAGGACAACACGTGCCCGCTTTGCCGTCGCAGCAACGTCTCAGCCACCACGCAGCAGGCAATCAGCGCACAGCAGACGCCGAGCGATGCGCGACTCAGCGAGAATGTATGCCGATGCCCAATGCCGCCTTCACGATGTCTGATGCGGAAATGAGACATCGACTGAGCAACTGTGTGGACATACTGTGAACACGTTGGAAACGTCGGTGTGCTATCCTCCCACTCATGTCTGAAACGAACAATGAAACAGCAGTGCGTTCGCGCGCGACAAGCACAACATCACCGAGCAAGGCCAAATTGACCCCGCTGGTTCCCGGCAAAGAGGACCCGAACCGTCCGCTAGTCGAACTGACCCACGTCGAAAAGCACTTCGGTGCTTTGCACGTCCTCAAGGACATCAACCTGACCGTCGCCAAGGGTGAGGTGCTGGTGGTCGTGGGCCCGTCCGGCTCAGGCAAGTCCACGATGTGCCGCACCATCAATCGCCTCGAGACCATCGATTCCGGCGACATCCGCATCGACGGCAAGCCCCTGCCACAGGAAGGCAAGGAGCTCGCGAACCTCAGGGCCGAAGTTGGCATGGTGTTCCAGTCGTTCAACCTGTTCGCCAACAAAACCATTCTTGAAAACGTGACGTTGGCCCTCATCAAGGTGCGTCACATGGACAAGAAGGAAGCCGAGCAACTGGCCATGGACCTGCTCGCCCGCGTGGGCGTCGACTCCCAAGCCAGCAAGATGCCCTCCCAGCTCTCCGGCGGCCAGCAGCAGCGTGTGGCCATCGCCCGCGCGCTCGCCATGCGCCCCAAGGTCATGCTGTTCGACGAGCCCACTTCCGCACTCGACCCGGAAATGGTCAACGAAGTGCTCGACGTGATGGTCGAACTCGCGCATGAAGGCATGACGATGATCTGCGTGACCCACGAGATGGGTTTCGCGCGCAAGGCCGCCGACCGCATCGTCTTCATGTCGGACGGCCAGATTCTCGAAGAGAACACGCCCGACGAGTTCTTCGAGCATCCGCAGACCGACCGTGCCAAGGACTTCCTCTCGAAGATCCTCACCCACTGACGAACCCACTGAAAGACGGGTACGCAATCCAATGACATTCACCAATACGTTCAAACGGAAGGCTTGCCGCGTGATCGCCGCGCTCGCCGCCGTGGCCTGCACAATGTCGCTGGCAGCCTGCGGCGCGGACGAAACCGGCAAGATCCGCATCGGCATCAAATTCGACCAGCCTGGCCTGGGCTTCAAGAAGTCCGGCACCTACGTGGGCTTCGACGTGGACGTGGCCAAATACGTCGCCAAGAAACTCGGCTATTCCGAAGACCAGATCATCTGGAAGGAAGCCCCCTCCAAGCAGCGTGAGGCCATGATTCAGAACGGCGACGTGGACATGATCCTCGCCACCTACTCCATCACCGACGAGCGCAAGAAGGCCGTCTCCTTCGCCGGCCCGTACTTCGTGGCCGGACAGGATCTGCTCGTGCGCAAGGACGACAACTCCATCAACGGCCCCGAAGACCTGAACGGCAAGCGCCTATGCTCCGTCACCGGTTCGACCTCCGCCGCCACCGTCAAGGAGAAGTTCGCCTCCGAAGTCCAGCTTATGGAACAGCCCGGTTACGCCGAATGCGCCACCGCCCTGTTCTCCGGCATCGTGGACGCGGTAACCACCGACGACATCATCCTGGCCGGCCTGGCCTCCGCCTCGCGCGGCAAGCTCAAGGTGGTCGGCAAACCGTTCACGCAGGAATACTACGGCGTGGGCATCAAGAAGGGCGACACGCAGCTGGCCACCAAAATCAACAACGCCATCGTGGACATGATTCAGGACGGCTCGTGGGAGAACGCCATCAGCGATAACACCAAGGGCACCAACTACACGCCCGACGTACGCTACAACCCGCCCACCCCGGACGAAGGAGAGGAGGCCTGATGAGCGGATTCCTGGAACTCTTCAGCCAGTATGACGTGCTCGGCGCGTTTCTGGTCAATATCGAACTGACCTTGTGGTCCGCCCTGTTCTCCCTGATCCTCGGCGTGATCCTTGTGGTGATGCGCATCTCGCCGATTTCCTCGCTCAGGGCCGTGGCCGGTGCGTATGTGGAACTGTTCAAGAACCTGCCGCTGACCATCATCATGGTGTTCATGGTGCTGGGTGCCTACGCGCAGCTGAAGCTCAGCTTCTCCGACACCTTCACCACGAACTTCTTCTGGCTCGCGGTCACCGGCCTGAGCCTGTACACGGCGGCGTTCGTGTGCGAATCTCTGCGTTCGGGCATCAACACCGTGCCGATTGGCCAGGCCGAGGCCGCACGAGCGCTGGGCTTGGGCTTCATGCAGTCCGCCACCGAGATCATTCTGCCGCAGGCCTTCCAAGGCTCCGTGGCACCGCTCGGCAACACGCTGATCGCCCTGCTCAAGAACTCCACCGTGGCCGCCGCCGCATCCGTGGCCACCGAAACATCCTCGCTGATGAGCGAGATGATCGAATTCCGTCCCGACGTGATCATCCAGATCTTCCTGATCTTCGCGCTCGGCTACGTGATCCTGATCATCCCCATCGGCATGCTCACCACGTACCTGTCCAACAAACTCGCCGTAAGGAGGTGACGGATATGGCCGATACTTCGAATTCCGTGCTGTTCGACGCGCCCGGTCCCAAGGGCCGGCGCACCATTCGCATCGTCAACTGGATCGCGGGCATTCTGTTCGCGGTGGTGCTCGTGCTTATCCTCATGCGCCTGCACAACCCGCCGGACGGCGAGAACCAGCTCAGCTGGGAGCTGTGGAAGCCCGCCGTCGAACGAGAGGCGTGGACCGACTTCTACCTGCCCGGACTGTGGATGACCATCAAGGCCACCATCGTGGCCGTGGTGGGTGCCGTGGTGTTCGGCTTGGTGTTCGGCGTGGGCCGACTGCTGCCGAACCCGTTGGTACGTGGCGTCTCCGCCGTGATCGTCGAGTTCTGCCGTGCGGTTCCCGTGCTGCTGCTCATGATCTTCTTCTGGCGATGGTTCGCGTTCGCGGGCCTGCCCAGCCCGTCCTATTGGGCCGTGGTGCTGGCCTTGGTGCTGTACAACGGTTCGGTGGTCGCCGAACTGGTGCGCTCCGGCGTCGGCAATCTGCCGGGCGGCCAGCGTGAGGCCTCGCTCGCTTTGGGCCTGACCGAAACGCAGTCGCTGATGGAGATCGAGGTGCCGCAGGCCGTCTACGCCATGCTGCCGGCCGCCGTCACCCAGCTGGTCGTGGTGTTGAAGGATACCGCCCTAGGCTCGATCATCATGTATACCGACCTGCTGCAGGAATCGCGCCGACTCGGCTCGATGTACTTCAACATCCTGCAGACGCTGGTCATGGCCGCGGTGATTTACTTCATCGCCTGCTGGCTGTTGTCGAGGCTCGCCGAATGGCTGCCCTCGCGCATGCAGCAGCGTACGGCCGCACCCGCCGAACCCGAGCCGCTGGCGCCGATCGCCGCCGGCGACCCGTCCAATGTCAACCAGATCGCTGTGGCCAAGGAGGTCGAAGAGCTGCCGCTGGGCGGTACGCCGCGCAAATACCATGTGCATCACCGTGGCACCAACGCCTCGATTCGCAACTGGCGGCGCACCCGCTACGAACAGGGATATGACGCCACCCAGCCCGAGTCACAGGTTGACCCGGAAACCGGCGAATTCCAGGAGTCTCAAAAGCCTGAGGACAAGCCAGAGGCCTGACAGTCAGCTCAATCGCCGCTAAGCCGGCACGAAGAATTTACTGAGTGTTTGACTGGGCTCCGGCTACGTAGCCTTCACGGAGGATAGGTTGGAACATATGAAGATGTTCCGGCACCTATCCTCCGTTTTTGCTATTGCGACCATTGCGCCGCTGGCGTTGGCGGCCACGCTAGCCGTGACGCCTGCAATCGCACAGGCCGACCAGCTGCCCAACCCGGATTGGGTGGCATTGCTCTCCGACTACGAAAAGAACTATTGGCAGGCCCCCACCGATGCCGAACACGGTGGCAAGGTGCTCGACGCCGATACAATGAAACTCGACGAAGATTTGGCCGTGGCAATTAACCACAAAGCCGCCGAAAATCTCGATAAGGATGGCCTGAACGCCCAACGCAAGCGTGCGCTCGTCGACTCCGATCTGCAAGCCGAGGAAGCCATGCCGGACGCGCTCGGTCCGGTGCTTGGCAAATATATGAGCGAAGGGCTCAAATCCGGGAAACTCAACGCCGTCGCCGATATCTTCTCCTTTAACGTGGCCTCCACCTACGCCTCAAAACGTGCGGCCATGCATCCGCGCCCCTATCTGAACCGTGCGGAAAGCAGCTACGGCGGCACTAACGATCTCGCCGGACTGCCCGCCACGCTTGACATCAAGCAATCACCCTCATGGCTCGAACACGTGCCCGGCTACTCGAACTTGCAGAAAAACAGTTCCTACCCCTCCGGCCACACTACCGGCGCCTATTCGTGGGGTATCGCGCTGGCCGGCATGATTCCCGAACTCGCGCCGCAAATCATGGCCCGCACTTCGGAGGCCGGCAACAACCGCATCGTGCTCGGCGTGCATTATCCGCTTGACATCATGGGCGGGCGCATTGGCGCATCCGCCCAGAACGGGCAGTACTGGCATAACGAATTCGCTTCGTCCATCGTGCCCGCGTCCCGGCAGCTGCGGGACTATCTGGTGTCCCGCTGCGCCGCGGACGGCCACGGCACTACCCTCGCCGCCTGCATCGCCAACACCAAGGCCTCCGGTTCGGGCGGCTACACCAACGATTTTCTGGACCCGGTGGCCACCGAGCCGGTCGCGGACCAGGCCTCGGCCGTGCGCGTCTACACCGCACGCCTGACCTACACCTTCCCGCAAGACACCGCCCAGTCCGGCGCTGATTTCATGGCACCGCGCGGGGCGGCGGACGTGCTGCGACTGGCCTATCCCGAACTGCACGCCGATCAGCGCAACGCGATTTTGAAAGCCACTGCCTTGGATTCCGGATACCCCCTATGGCAATCGAGCGACGGCTGGCAGCGTATCAACTGGGCCAAAGCCCTGTGCGCCCGCGTCACCTTGGATAAGCACGGCGACGTGGCCAAGGTCGAGACCGCCGACCAAGTGGCGCTTACCGGCCCGAGTGTGGTCAATGCCCAGTACACCGACGCGGGCAATCACCCGGCGTCGGATAGCTCGGCGGGTGAAAACAGTGCCATTGCGGCCGGACCGGATCTCGCCACCCTCCATGCCGCGCAACGACCGGCGTTGATCAGCGTAGCTATCGGTACCGCTGTAATCGCGATTGTCGGCGGAATACGGACGGTTCGACGCAAATCCAAGAACTAGCTTCAGCAGTAATTCAGCCAAAGTTCAGTCGCGCTGCTCACCGCTGCGGTGACACTGAGCAGCATCGCCCTGATCGGCGTGCCCGCTGCGACTGCGGACGAGCAGCAGACCACTGCCGAACAGAACACGGCTGCCAAACCATCCGTAATCATCAACGAGGTCTATGCCGGCAATACGAAAGCTGCCGGAGACCCGGATAGCAAGCGTTGCGATTGGGTCGAGCTCAAGAACACCGGCTCCACAGACGTTGACGTGAAGGTCTGGGCATCTACGGCAGTGACAAGAAAGCCAAGAAGCACTACACCATCGGCACCAGCGAAGTAACGAATACGGACACCGTCATCAAAGCCGGCGGATATCTGGTGGCATACATCGACCCCGACAAGGCAAAGCCTGCCAAAACCTGCGATGCCGCTGCCGATATGAAAGTCTCCTCGATCAAGAGCGAGAGCGACAATCTGATAGTCACGATTCTGGCCACTTCGAATTGTGATGATAAGAACGCATCCACGAAATTCAATGATTCGGCCACCCGACTCACGTTGCAGGACAGCGACGATAATGTCGTGGCCGATGCCGTGTTCGATTTTTCGGGTCTATTCCACGTATACCGCGCAGCTGTCCAGCAAGCGCAAGGGCATGGAAGCTGAAGGCAAGACCTGGAACTATCACGATATTCTTGCGCAATTCATCACGATGCACAACAAGAAGTCAAACGTACTGCTTATCTGGTCGGGTGACTGGCCCACCTACAGCAGCAATTCCGACAAATACTATGTGATTCTTGCCGGTGAGGGCTTCGACTCGACGGATGAGGCTTGGAATTGGTGCAAAGCCAACAATTACGGTCCGAACGACTGCATGTCTATAGATTTGCAGTAACAAGTGGAATGTGAATGTCGCTACGTTGCTGGGTCTCCTGAGTTACAAGACGTACAATCGGGAGCATGGCCAAGGACGACGACAGAACCAACAAGCCTGAAGAGGCCGGCAAGTGGGGTACAGCCGGAAAATCCTCAGGAAAGAACAACAAGAACGGCAAGGGAAAGGAATACAAAACCGATCGACGGATCGACAAGGTATTACAGCTCGCGGCGGATCGCATAGACACCATCGACTCCAGTGCCAGCGTGCCTGAACGACTGGCACGTGCGGCGAAATCCAGTGAACTGCTCAGCGCCGTATGGTCGTTGCCGCCCGCTCAACGTCTTATGTTCCACCACGGCATGCAGGTCACTGATGTCGAAGGCGATTCCACTCCCGGATTCGACGGCAATAAAGAGGACGCCGAGAAGTTCATTTCGATCAGCTCCTCCGAAATCGCCCGATACCAGCGGCTCATGTACGCGAATGGCGTCAAAGGCTCGACACGGCGGCTGCTCATCGTGCTGCAAGGCATGGATGCCTCCGGCAAGGGCGGCATCGTGCGTCACGTGTTCAGCCAAGGTGACCCGATGGGCATCCATTACCATGGCTTCGGCAAGCCTGCGGCCGAGGAGCTCGACCACGACTTCCTCTGGCGCGTGAAGCGTGAAGTGCCCAAGGCGGGGTGGATTGCCGTATTCGACCGTTCCCATTATGAAGATGTGGTCATGCCGCACGTCTATGGCACCTATCCCGAAGACGTATGGCGTGCCCGCTACGACCAGATCAACGATTTCGAACGTGAACTGGCCGCCAGCGGATGCGCCATCCTCAAGATCTTCCTCGTGGTAAGCCAGGAAGAACAGAAAAAACACTTCCTCGGGAGACTGGACGATCCCACCAAGTTCTGGAAATTCGACATCTCCGATCTCGAGGCCCGCGACCGCTGGGATGAGTATATGGCCGCATGGCAGGAGGTGTTCGAGAAAACCAGCACGGCCGCCGCACCTTGGTACCTCGTACCGGCCGATAACCGCTGGTATTCGCGAGCAGTGGTCTCCGAACTGCTGCGCACCACCTTGAAGAACATGAACATGACCTGGCCGCCCCTCGAACCCGAGGTGGACCCCGACGAGGTGCGCCGCCGGTTGGCGTGAGCGATCCTCCCACTGGCGGAGCCAAGCGCATGGCACGGCTCTTCGCACGGCTCCGCCCGCTGGCGGGAGGCGTCGCATAGCGACGGAGGGTGGCTCGTGCCGCCGGAATAGGCCACTGGGTAGACTGAGCATTATGACTGACGAGAAGGAATACGGATCCCTGGGGCGGCTGGCCCCCGAATGGGACGGTGACGAGCGTGAACGGAATCTTACGGCCGACGACATCTACGAACGATTCTTCGGCTGGGTGGAAGACATCAAAGGCATCGAACCATGGCCGCATCAGGAAGAGGCCATTATGGACCTCTTGGCCGGCGACCATGTGATTTTGAATACCCCGACCGGTTCGGGCAAATCGCTGGTGGCGCTTGGCATGCACTTCGCCGCCCTGTGCACTGGCCGCCGCTCCTATTACACCGCTCCGATCAAGGCGCTGGTGTCGGAGAAATTCTTCGACTTGGTCGAAGTGTTCGGCCGCGACAACGTCGGCATGATCACCGGCGACAGCCACATCAACGCGGACGCGCCGATCATCTGCTGCACCGCCGAAATCCTCGCCAATCAGGCTTTGCGCGAAGGCACCCATGCCGACGTGGGCCTTGTGGCGATGGACGAATTCCATTATTACGGTGATCCGGAGCGCGGTTGGGCGTGGCAGGTGCCACTGCTCACGCTGCCGCAGACCCAGTTCCTGCTGATGAGCGCCACGCTCGGCAATGTGGACGCCATTGCCGACAAGCTCTCCGATCTGAACGACACCCCGGACGTGGATGTAATCGCCGACGCGCCGCGACCGGTGCCGTTAAGCTACGAATACACGCTCGATCCGATGGAAAAAACCGTGGAACTCGCCTTCCGCAACGGCGAAACCCCGATTTATGTGGTCCATTTCTCGCAGGACGCCGCGCTGGAGACCGCGCAGGCGCTCGCCTCCACCGGCGTGTCCAGTAAGGAACAGCGCCAAGCCATCGCAGAAGCCATCAAAGGCGTCAAATTCACCACAGCCTTCGGCAAGATTCTGCAGCGACTGCTGCGCACCGGTGTCGGCATCCATCATGCCGGCATGCTGCCACGCTACCGCCGCCTGGTCGAGCAGCTCGCCCAGCAGGGTCTGCTGCCCGTGATTTGCGGCACCGATACATTGGGCGTCGGCATCAATGTGCCGATTCACTCCGTGGTGCTCACGGCCCTGACCAAGTTCGACGGCACCAAGATGCGCCGCCTGCGCGCCCGTGAATTCCACCAGATTGCCGGACGAGCCGGTCGTATGGGATTCGATACCGAGGGACTGGTGATCGCCGAGGCTCCCGAATACGAAATCGAAAACCAGAAGGCCATCGCCAAGGCCGGGGGAGACCCGAAGAAGCTCAAGAAGGTCAAGCGCAAGAAGGCTCCGGAAGGTTTTGTGACCTGGAACCAGAGCACGTTTGACAAGCTCATCGACGCCGAACCGGAAACCCTGGTCCCGCACCTGAAAATCACGCATTCGATGGTGCTCAACGAAGTGGCGCAGGGCGGCGACGCCCGTGCCCGTATCGACGATCTCATCGACGATTCCGCGCAGACCCCCGACCAAAAGGAGCATCTGCACCAGCGGGCCGACGAGATTTTCCAAACCCTGTTCGATACCGAAGTCATCGAAACCGAGGACCGCAAGGACGGCGGCAAGGACTACTACATGACCCTTGATATGCCGGACGACTTCGCCCTCGACCAGCCGCTCTCCCCGTTCCTGCTGGCCGCGCTCGAACTGCTGGACCCCGAGTCCGACACCTATGCGCTGGACGTGATTTCCATGGCCGAGGCCACGCTCGAAGACCCCAAGCAGGTGCTGCGTGCCCAGGAGCGTCAGGCCCGAGACAAGGCGATGGCCGATATGAAGGCTGACGGACTCGACTATGACGAGCGTATGGATAAGCTGCAGGAGATTACGTATCCGAAGCCGCTGGAAGACATGCTCGAATCCGCGTTCGACCAGTACCGCCACGATGTGCCGTGGGCCAACGACTACTGGCTATCGCCGAAATCCGTGGTGCGCGACATGGTGGAAACCGCCTCCGACTTCACCGGATACATCACCCGATACAACATCGCCCGCTCCGAAGGTACCCTGTTGCGCTACCTCTCGGACGCCTACCGCACGCTGGCGCGTACCGTGCCGCCCGAAAAGCGTGACGAGCAACTCGAAGACATCATCTCCTGGCTGCGCGTGCTCGTGCGCTCCATCGACTCCTCGCTGGTGGATGAATGGGAGAACGCCGGCGATTCCGCCGACCAGTCCGAGGCGGCGGCCTCCTTGGCGGCGCCGGGCAAGAAGAACGCGGTGGTCGAGGACCGACGAGGCCTTATCGTGCTGATCAGAAACGCCATGTTCCGCCGTGTGCAGCTTATGGACCTCGACCAGCCGGACAAGCTCGGCGCGCTCGACAAAGACTGGGGCTACGGTGTGCACGAATGGGAAGATGTGCTCGACGACTACTACGACGAGCACGAGTACGTGGCATCGGCGCCGAAGCGCGCTCGCCCGAACTGTTCATGTTGGATGACAAGCACGAGAACGACGAGCATACGTGGAAGGTGCGTCAGATTATCGATGATTCCGATGGCGATCACGATTGGGCCATCGAAGGCATCGTGGACCTCGACGCCACCCAAGACACCGGCGAAGTAGTCTTCCACGACTACAAGGTGAGTAACTGATTCCTTTCTTGGCTCCCCTCTCTGAGGGAAGCCAGGGTGCAGCTCGAACGTCTGTTCGAACACTGGGGTACTATAGGACGTTATGAGTGAGAACGATTTGTTTGGGGCGGCTGATGCGCCGGAGTCGATGACGCGGCCGTTGGCGGTGCGCATGCGTCCACGCACTTTGGACGAGGTGATTGGCCAAACGCAGGTGTTGGGCCAGGGCTCGCCGCTGCGCCGCCTCGCCAATCCGGCCAGCAAAGGCAGTCTCACCGCGCCGAGCTCCGTAATCCTGTTCGGCCCTCCAGGCGTCGGCAAAACCACGCTCGCCACCATCGTGGCCGGCCAATCCGGCCGCGTGTTTGAGGAACTCTCCGCCGTGACATCCGGCGTCAAAGACGTGCGCGACGTACTCACCCGCGCTCACGAACGGCTCGTGTCACGCGGCCAGGAAACCGTACTGTTCATCGACGAGGTACATCGCTTCTCCAAATCCCAGCAGGATGCGCTGCTTCCCGCCGTCGAAAACCGCGACGTGACCTTTATCGGCGCCACCACCGAGAACCCGAGCTTTTCCATCATCAAACCGTTGCTCTCCCGTTCGGTGGTCGTCAAGCTTGAGTCATTGGAGCCTGATCAGCTCATCGAACTGGTGCAGCGCGCGCTGACTGATGACCGCGGTCTCAGGGGCGAGGTCAAAGCCGCGGACGAAGCCATCGCCGACATCGTGCGCATGGCCGGTGGTGACGCACGCAAGAGTCTCACGATTCTGGAGGCCGCGGCTGGCGCGGTCACTGGCGACGAAGCCCGCAAAAAGGGCGCACGCCGACCCATCATCACCCCCGAAATCGTGGCTACGGTAATGGACACCGCCACCGTGCGCTACGACAAAGACGGCGATGACCATTACGACGTGATTTCCGCATTCATCAAATCCATGCGGGGCTCCGATCCGGATGCCGCCATCCATTATCTGGCACGCATGCTGAAAGCGGGTGAAGATCCGCGCTTCATCGCCCGTCGCATCATGATCGCCGCCAGCGAGGAAGTCGGCATGGCCGCCCCGCAGATTTTGCAGGTCACCGTGGCCGCGGCGCAGGCCGTGGCGCTGGTCGGCATGCCCGAGGCACGTATTATTTTGGCCGAAGCTACGATTGCCGTGGCCACCGCGCCCAAATCAAACGCCAGCTATAACGCCATTAACCAGGCGCTCGCGGACGTGGATGCCGGCAAGATCGGCGCTGTTCCGCTGTATTTGAGGAACGCCCCCACCAAGCTTATGAAAGAGTGGGGCAACCACGAGGGCTACAAGTATGCGCACGATTGGCCCGGTGCCGTGGCGCCACAGGAATATATGCCCGAAGAGCTGCGTGGCACCGAGTACTACCATCCCAACGATCGCGGCTACGAACACGAAGTCAGCCAGCGTCTTGCCAAGATTCGCCCGATGTTGCATGGCGGGGAACCCGAACAGAAATGAACATAGGGGAGTAAAGTGTAACGCAACAATAACAGTGGGAAAGGGAAGACAAACACCATGGCGACCATCTTCATCGTGGACGACGATCAGGCCATCGGCGAAATGCTTAGTCTTGTTTTGGAAAACGAGGGATTCCAGACCGTGACCTGCCTGGACGGGCTGAGGGCTGTGGAAATGTTCCCCATCGTCAAGCCCGATTTGATTCTGCTTGACGTTATGCTCCCCGGGCTGGACGGCACGGGGGTGGCCCGCCGCATCAGAGCTACCTCTAATGTGCCGATTATCATGCTCACCGCCAAATCAGACACACTTGACGTCGTGGCCGGCTTGGAAGCCGGGGCCGACGACTACGTGCCCAAGCCCTTCAAAGTGGCCGAATTGCTGGCGCGTATCCATGCACGCTTCCGCATCGCCAAGCCGGCCGCCGAAGACGGTGCCACCGGTGGCGCAAGCGGTGGCAATGCAAACGTCAACCATCTGGAACGCGGATCCATCGTCATCGACCGTTTGGAACACACCGCCACCAAGGATGGCAAGGACCTGAATCTTACTCCGATGGAATTCGAGCTGCTGTTCATGCTTGCGGCCGCCGCCGGCGAGGCCATCAGTCGTTCCAGCCTGCTCAAGAATGTCTGGGGATACGAGAATTCCGGCGATACGCGCCTGGTCAATGTGCATGTTCAACGCCTTAGGGCCAAAGTGGAGGACGACCCCGAGAACCCGCAAATCGTGCAGACCGTACGTGGCATCGGCTACAAGTTCGTCACTCCTGAACAATGAACCTGCGCCCTCGATTCAGCCTCAAACGCTTGCTGCGCCACGGACGCGCTGAAGTTCGTCGCTCGCTGCAGGCCCGCACCGTGGCCCTCACCGTGATTCTTACACTGGCCGTGGCCATCGTCTTCTCTGGCGTATCGATGGTATCAGTGCGCGCCTCGCTGCTTACCCAAATCACTTCGCAGTCGCGTGCCGACTATTCAAACATGGTGCAGCAGGCCCAAACCAGTCTGGACGCGGCCGATGTCTCCGCCACAGTGCAGATCCAGCAGCTGGTCAATGACTTGGCGTCCTCGTTGCAATCCGAGGGGCCCTCCAACCTGATAGGTGTGTATTTGTGGAGTCGTGATACCAACTCGCGTGCCATCATCCCCGTATCCACCGAACCCAGCTATCAAAGTCTGATTTCTGATGACATCCGTTCGTCCGTGGCCTCCGACTTGGATGACAGCGTGTTCTATCAGCCGGTCGAAATTCCCGGTGATTCCGGCATGTCGGGCAGCGGGACGCCCGCAGCGGTGCTCGGCACCGTATTGGACTTTGGCGTGGCCGGCAACCTCGAATTCTTCGCCATTTATTCGTACACGTTCCAGCAGCAGTCCTTGACGCAGATTCAGCTCAGTCTGGTGGTCATCTGTGCGTTGCTGTCCATCGTGGTGGGCGTAGTAATCTGGCTGGTGATTCGTGGCATCGTGCGCCCGATTGAACGAGTGGCAGCGGCCTCGGAAACACTGGCCTCCGGCAATCTCGATATGCGCGTTACCGTGAATCGTAAGGATGAGCTTGGTGTGCTGCAGCAATCCTTCAATACGATGGCTGATGCGCTCAACCAGAAGATTGATGAGCTGGAGGAAGCAAGCGTTTTCCAGAAACGATTTGTGTCCGACGTCAGTCATGAATTGCGCACCCCGGTGACCACCATGCGTATGGCTTCCGACCTGCTCGAAATGAAAAAAGACGGCTTCGACCCCTCCACCAAGCGTACGGTCGAACTGTTGGCCGGCCAGATCAGTCGATTCCAAGACATGCTCGCCGATCTGTTGGAAATCTCCCGCTACGATGCCGGTTATGCGGCACTTGACCTTGTGGAAACCGATTTATGCGAACCAATTGAAACGGCAGTGGACCAAGTTGCCGGCATCGCCCAAGCCAAACGGGTGCCGATTCACACGTATCTGCCCAATGTGCAGGTTTTGACTCGTATCGATTCGCGTCGAGTGATTCGCATCGTCAGAAATCTGTTGGCCAATGCCGTCGATTTCGCTGAGGACCGGCCGATCGAAGTGCGTGTCGCGGCCAACCGCAAAGCCGTGGCCATCAGCGTTCGCGACTATGGCGTTGGTATCGACGAAGACAAAGTCGCTCATGTATTCGATCGATTCTGGAGAAGCGACCCTTCACGTTCGCGCGTTACCGGCGGCACCGGATTGGGCTTGGCCATCGCCATGACTGATGCCTTGCTGCACCACGGTACTATCCGTGTACGTTCGGCAGTGGGGGAGGGCACCTGGTTCTTGGTATTGCTGCCGCGTGACCCCGACCAAGGTGAGGTGGCGGACGCTGAACTGCCGGTGAATTTTGCTTCTGAAACGCCGGATGACCTGCGTGTTACCGGTGGGTTTGGTGTGGCCACCAGCCAAGTCACACATGATTATCATGAGGTTCGCCGCGACACGATGATGGGGAGGCCACTATGAGACGAGTGACCAGAACGATTGCCGCCGCAGCGCGGCCATAGCCTGTTGCATCACGATGACGGCATGCTCAAGTCCGTTCGGTTTGCCGATTAGCGGCTCGGTGCAGACTCTGGCACCGGTGGAACAGCAGACCCAGCGTGTTTACACCAATCCTCAGGGGCCTGCGGACGATGCACAGCCGGAAACCATTGTCAAAGGGTTCTATGACGCTATGCCTGCTGGCGTGCAGTCCGATGGCTATCGCGTGGCTCGCGAATTCCTGACTGGCTCGGCTTCTGCCGGGTGGAATGGAGATTCTGCGGCACTGGTATACAGCGGCACCCCTGATTTCCGCCGACGCGCCAACACCATAAGCGCGCCACAAGGTGCGGAAAGCTCACTGATTGTGGAAGTGGAACTTCAGGTGGTGGGTTCCTTGGATTCGCATGGCGTATACACGCCGTCAAACAGCACCCAAACGCGCAGGCTTCCCTATACGCTGATGAAGAAAAGCGGCCAATGGCGCATCTCGTCATTGGAAAGCGGCGTGGTGATTTCCACCGCAGATTTTGAACAGGTGTTCCGCCAAGTATCCGTGTATCAGGTGAGTACTTCCGGCAAGCAACTTATCCCGGATATTCGTTGGTTGAGCTGGCGCAACTGGCGCACCCAGGCAGTCGGTGAAGTGCTCTCGGATGCACCCTCCTGGTTGGAAGGAGTGCTGCGAGGCGCCGGCTTGTCTACCATCAAACTCGCGGTCGACAGCGTGCCGGTGAAGAACAATGTGGTGGAGATACACCTCAACAGCGGTATCAATGCGTTGAACGAGGAAGAACGAGGCCTGCTGGTACATCGCATCCGTCTGACTATGGGCGACGGCAATGCCGAATACGCGCTGAGGATTACCGGCGATGGAGTGGACTATTCCGATGCCGACGCAAATGTGAAACTTACTACCGAGCAGCCGACAGCGGGCGTATACACGTTGACCGGTGGTCATATCGTTTCCCTGGCCAGCTCCAGTCCGTTGCGTGTAGGGGAGGCCCCCGGATATGACGATGCTCGGGGCTTCGTTTTTTCCTCATCCGGCGGCGCGGTGTTGCGTGCGGACGGCGTGGTCGAATGCCTGAAATCTGATGGTGCGTCCTGTGGGGTGATGTTCTCCGGCGAGCCGATGCGATCGATTACCGAAGGTCTGGATGGCGAAGTATGGGCTGTATCCGAGAACGGGCGCGAATTGCATGTGTCAGATGGGGGCAAGGAAACCGATCTGAAGCTTGATTGGCTTGGCGCTGCCGACAGCATTGTGGCATTGGCGGTTTCTCCGGAAGGGTGCCGATTGGCGTTGGCAGTCGGGGGCGAGGATACGAACGGCGTGATGATGACCGGTGTGGCGCGCAACGGTGATAAAACACTGAGCGGTCTGAGCAAAGCGGCCACCCAAGTGAGTGTGCTCAGACACGTCACCATGCTCACGTTCTACAACGATCTGAATCTGGTGTACGCCACCACACCTCCTGAGGGAAATAGCGAACAACAAGAGGCATGGCGTCAAATGGCACCAGGCCCGGCCAATGCGCAGCGTCTGCCTAATGGAACCATAACGTCGATGGCATCGGGGCAGATTAGCCTGTCCCGTCGCCTGGCCATTGTGGACGATTTGGGTATTGTTCGCTCCGTTTCTGGCTCACTCGACGGTTCCTGGACCATCGCCGATAGCCAGGTCACTGCCCTCGGTGCGCAGTAGATGGTATAAGAAAACGGTGTTCATAATAACCTTTCTTGTTGTATGAGGCAACGGCTTTGTCGCTCGGCTGGCGAGCGGCATTGCCGCCGTGCAACCACCTCTTATTATGGCTTAATAACAAGGCAAAACGGCGCTGTGAAGCCGTTTTTTGAACTACTGTTATCAAACTGTTATAAACCTGTTATCAAACTGTTATCGCATGCGATTGAACATTTGGCCTGTGAGCGTCATACTAGAGGCTGTCGATGACGAACAGTCACCAAACAGGATGAAAGATCATCCAAAAAATAAACACTGCTCGAGGAGGAGTATTTATGAAGAATTGGAAGAAGGCCATTGCCCTCGTTGCTTCTGCTGCTGCGCTTGTCAGCGTTGCCGCATGCGGTTCCAGCAACGCAGGTGGCAGCTCGGACTCCGGCAAGAAGACGGTTGGCTTCGTGGCTGTCGGTCCTGAGGGCGGCTTCCGTACCGCCAACGAGAAGGACATTCAGAAGGCATTCGAGGATGCCGGCTTTGACCTGACCTACTCTCCGACCCAGAACAACGATCAGCAGAAGCAGATTCAGGCGTTCAACAAGTTCGTTAACGACGAAGTCGACGCCATCATCCTGTCCTCCACCGAGGATTCCGGTTGGGATGACTCCCTGAAGAAGGCCGCTGAGGCTGAGATTCCGGTCTTCACCGTTGACCGTAACGTGGACGTCAAGGACGCCGAGGCCAAGAAGGCCATCGTTGCTCACATCGGACCGTCCAACGTCTGGTGCGGCGAGCAGGCTGCCGAGTTCGTGAACAAGAACTTCCCGGATGGCGCCAACGGCTTCATCCTCGAAGGCCCTGCCGGCCTGTCCGTGGTGAAGGATCGTGGCACTGGTTGGGGCAACAAGGTTGCCTCCAACGTCAAGGTTCTTGAGTCCCAGTCCGCTAACTGGTCCACTGATGAGGCCAAGACCGTGACCGCTGGTCTGCTCGACAAGTACAAGTCCGACAACCCGCAGTTCATCTTCGCTCAGAACGACGAGATGGGCCTCGGTGCCGCTCAGGCTGTTGACGCCGCCGGCCTCAAGGGCAAGGTCAAGATCATCACCATCGACGGTACCAAGAACGCTCTGCAGGCTCTTGTTGATGGTGACCTCTCCTACGTGATCGAGTACAACCCGATCTTCGGCAAGGAAACCGCTCAGGCCGTCAAGGACTACCTGGATGGCAAGACCGTTGAGAAGGACATCGAGATCGAGTCCAAGACCTTCGACGCCGCCTCCGCCAAGGAAGCTCTGGACAACAACACCCGCGCCTACTGATAAGTCTGCTGCGACTCATTGATAACTGAACCAAATAATTGATGTGATGGTGTGAGAAGGATGTTCCTTCCACACCATCACTCATGTGTGGCTCAAATATCACAAAACGATAACACTTCATTCTCGTTTAAGGCAAAGACATGACAGATAAAAACCCCATCGTCGTAATGAAAGGCATTACGATTGAATTCCCGGGCGTCAAGGCCTTGGATGGTGTTGATTTGACTCTCTACCCGGGCGAAGTTCACGCCCTGATGGGTGAGAACGGTGCAGGCAAGTCCACCATGATTAAGGCTCTGACCGGTGTGTACAAGATCAACGCCGGCTCCATTATGGTGGACGGCAAGCCTCAGCAGTTCAACGGCACCCTCGACGCACAAAAAACGCCGGTATCGCCACCGTGTATCAGGAAGTGAACCTGTGCACCAACCTTTCCGTCGGTGAGAACGTGATGCTGGGCCACGAAAAGCGCGGCCCCTTCGGCATCGACTGGAAGAAGACCCACGAGGCCGCCAAGAAGTATTTGGCACAGATGGGCCTCGAATCCATTGACCCGCACACTCCGCTGAGCTCCATCTCCATCGCTATGCAGCAGCTGGTCGCCATCGCCCGCGCTATGGTTATCAACGCCAAGGTGCTGATTCTCGATGAGCCGACCTCTTCGCTGGATGCCAACGAGGTCAGGGACCTGTTCGCGATCATGCGCAAGGTGCGTGACTCGGGCGTGGCCATCCTCTTCGTCTCCCACTTCCTCGATCAGATTTATGAGATTACCGATCGTCTGACCATTCTGCGTAACGGCCAGTTCATCAAGGAGGTCATGACCAAGGACACCCGCGTGACGAACTCATCGGCATGATGATTGGTAAGTCCGCCGCCGAGCTGTCCCAGATTGGTGCCAAGAAGGCTCGCCGTGAAATCACCCCTGGCGAGAAGCCGATCGTCGATGTCAAGGGCCTCGGCAAGAAGGGCACCATCAACCCGGTTGATGTTGACATCTACAAGGGTGAGGTCGTTGGCTTCGCTGGCCTGCTGGGCTCCGGTCGTACCGAGCTTGGTCGACTCCTGTATGGTGCCGACAAGCCGGATTCGGGTACCTACACGCTCAACGGCAAGAAGGTCAACATCTCCGATCCGTACACGGCTTTGAAGAACAAAATCGCGTACTCCACCGAAAACCGTCGTGATGAGGGCATCATCGGCGACCTGACCGTCCGCCAGAACATCCTTATCGCCCTGCAGGCAACGCGCGGTATGTTCAAGCCGATTCCCAAGAAGGAAGCGGACGCCATCGTTGACAAGTACATGAAGGAACTCAACGTTCGTCCCGCCGACCCGGATCGCCCGGTCAAGAATCTCTCCGGCGGCAACCAGCAGAAGGTGCTCATTGGCCGTTGGCTGGCCACGCACCCCGAGCTGCTGATTCTGGACGAGCCGACCCGTGGTATCGATATCGGTGCCAAGGCTGAAATTCAGCAGGTCGTGCTTGACCTGGCTTCTCAGGGCATGGGCGTTGTCTTCATCTCCTCCGAGCTTGAAGAGGTCGTGCGTCTGTCCGACGACATCGAGGTTCTCAAGGACCGCCACAAGATCGCAGAAATCGAAAACGACGACACCGTCTCTCAGGCGACCATCGTCGAAACCATCGCTAACACCAACGTAAACACCGGAAAGGAGGCATGAGATGGCTGAAAAGGCAAAAGCCGAGGGCAACAACTTTGTCAAGAAGCTGCTGAGCAGCAACCTGACCTGGTCGATCGTCGCATTCATTCTTCTGGTCATCATCTGCACCATCTTCCAGCATGACTTCCTGGCTTTGAGCTGGAACAGCAACACCGGTGGTCTGGCCGGCCCGCTGATCACCATGCTCCAGGAATCTGCCCGATACCTGATGATTGCAACCGGTATGACCTTGGTTATCTCCACCGCCGGTATCGACCTTTCGGTCGGTTCCGTTATGGCAGTGGCAGGTGCCGCCGCCATGCAGACCCTGTCCAATGGCATGAACGTGTGGCTCTCCATCCTCATCGCCTTGGCTGTTGGTCTGGCCATTGGCTGCGTCAACGGCGCTCTGGTTTCCTTCCTGGGCCTACAGCCGTTCATCACCACCCTGATTATGATGCTCGCCGGCCGTGGTATGGCCAAGGTCATCACCTCCGGTGAGAACACCGACGCCTCCGCAGTTGCTGGCAACGAACCGCTGAAGTGGTTCGCCAACGGCTTCATTCTGGGCATTCCCGCCAACTTCGTCATCGCCGTTATCATTGTGATTCTCGTTGGCCTGCTGTGCCGCAAGACCGCTATGGGCATGATGATTGAGGCCGTGGGCATCAACCAGGAAGCCTCCCGTATGACCGGTATCAAGCCGAAGAAGATCCTCTTCCTCGTCTACGCGATTTCCGGCTTCCTCGCGGCCATCGCTGGTCTGTTCGCCACCGCATCCGTGATGCGTGTCGACGTGGTTAAGACCGGTCAGGACCTCGAAATGTACGCCATTCTGGCAGTCGTCATCGGCGGTACTTCACTGCTGGGTGGTAAGTTCTCCCTCGCCGGCTCTGCTGTCGGTGCTGTAATTATCGCCATGATCCGCAAGACCATCATCACCCTGGGCGTCAACGCCGAGGCAACTCCGGCCTTCTTCGCCGTCGTTGTGATTGTGATCTGCGTGATGCAGGCTCCGAAGATTCACAACCTGAGCGCGAATATGAAACGCAAGCGCGCGCTCAAGGCTCAAGCTAAGGCGGTGGCAGCATGACAACAGCTACGGCAAACAAAGTGAAGGCTCCCAAGAAGGGCTTCAAGCTCGATCGTCAGATGATCCCGACCCTCGCGGCCGTGGTAATCTTCATCCTGATGATCATCATGGGTCAGGCGTTGTTCGGCACCTACATTCGACTGGGCTTCATCTCCTCCCTGTTCATTGACCACGCCTACCTGATTATTCTGGCTGTGGCCATGACCCTGCCGATTCTGACCGGTGGTATCGATTTGTCTGTCGGTGCTATCGTGGCCATCACCGCAGTCGTCGGCCTGAAGCTGGCGAACGCCGGCGTGCCCGCCTTCCTGGTCATGATCATCATGCTGCTCATCGGCGCTGTGTTCGGCCTGCTGGCCGGCACCTTGATCGAGGAATTCAACATGCAGCCGTTCATCGCGACCCTGTCGACGATGTTCCTGGCCCGTGGTCTTGCCTCCATCATCTCCACCGACTCGCTGACCTTCCCGCAGGGCAATGACTTCTCGTTCATCTCCAACGTGATCAAGATCATCGACAATCCGAAGATCTCCAACGATCTGTCCTTCAACGTCGGCGTGATCATCGCACTGGTGGTTGTGGTCTTCGGCTACGTCTTCCTGCACCATACCCGCACCGGACGCACCATCTACGCCATCGGCGGCTCCCGTTCCTCCGCGGAACTCATGGGTCTGCCGGTCAAGCGCACGCAGTACATCATCTACTTGACCTCTGCGACTCTCGCCGCCCTGGCCTCGATTGTGTACACCGCAAACATCGGCTCTGCCAAGAACACTGTGGGTGTTGGCTGGGAGCTCGACGCCGTTGCCTCCGTGGTCATCGGCGGTACGATCATCACCGGTGGCTTCGGCTACGTGCTCGGCTCCGTGCTCGGCTCTCTGGTCCGCTCCATCCTCGATCCGCTCACCTCTGACTTCGGTGTGCCGGCCGAATGGACCACCATCGTTATCGGTCTCATGATCCTCGTCTTCGTTGTGCTTCAGCGCGCGGTGATGGCGGTCGGCGGAGATAAAAAATAGCGGGCTTGCCCGCTCGGTCTCCGCACCGAATACGACACACACCATAACTGAATAGGCGGGATCAGCCCGGCTGCTGTGATGGCAAGGTCACAGCAGCCGGCACTGCCCGCCAAAGCTTTCTTTCTCCTTTTCTTCCTTTCATTAGCGTGTGGGGCGTGCCCCGGGGTTCTCCCGGGGCACGCCCCACACGTGTTTGGAAAGCTGGGACTCTATTGATGATCGGATTTATGCACGCTTACGTGCCGCGCGAATGCGGAACGCGGTGGCCAGACAGCACCAGCCAATCAGGCAGATAACCGTCATCGTGGCAAACGTCCATGTGCCGCCGACGGCAGTGGCGTGAGCAAACTCAGCGGTGCCTTCTTCTCCTGCGCCGGCCTGAGCCACGGAAAGAATCGTGGAGAACAGTGCGGTACCGGCAGCGCCGCCAAACTGAAGACACGTGTTGAAAATGGCGTTGCCGTCCGGCTTGAACTCGGGAGAGACCTCCGACAGGCCACTGGTCATCACATTCGCATTGCCGATGGAATAGAACAGACCGAAAATGAAATAGAATCCGGCGAGCAGCAAGGGCGTAAGCTGCATCGAGAACACCAGCATAAGCACTGGGCCCAAAATAGCGATGCCGATCGGAATCAGAATCGGCTTGACCGCGCCGAACTTATCGTAGAACCAGCCGCCAAGCGGGGCACAGACAGCGCCGACCAGTGCTCCGGGCAGTACCAGAGAGCCGGCCACAAATGCCGTGGTACCGAGCGAGAGCTGTGCCACATTGGTGATGACATAGCCGTAGCCGATGGCGACCAATGGCAGCAGCAGATATGCGCAGGCGTGTAACAGTACGGCGGGATCCTTGAGAATGCCAAGGCGCAGCAGCGGGGAGAAGGCACGCTTGGAACTCATGGCGAACACGATCAACAAGGCGAGGCCCGCAATCAGACTGACAATGGCGATAATGCCGGAGCGTGTGGCTGACTTGCCGGACACCGCCGCACTGATGGCCACGCCACCTTGGTTGAGCGCCAGCACCAGACCGACCAACGCGACAACAATGGACCCAAGCTGAATCGGGTCAAGATAGGCAGCCTCGGTCGGTGTCTTCTGCTCAATGCACTTCATGCCGATGCATGCTGCGATTAGCACCAGCGGAATGGCGATGACGAAAATCGCGCGCCACGGCAGCACTGTGGTCACCGCGCCGCCGACGGTCGGGCCGATGGCCGGAGCCACGGTAATGACCAGCGATCCTACGCCCATCAATCGGCCGATTTTCGAACGAGGAGACTGCTCCAGGATGATGTTGATCATCAACGGCGTGGCCACGCCTGAGCCAATGCCCTGAATAATGCGGGCGACAATCAGCAGCGGGAAGGCTTGGGCGACGATCATGATCAGCGAGCCAACGATGGCCAGAATCACAGCCGCAAGAAAAATGGTTTTCAGCGCGAATCGGCGCTTCAAAAACGAGCTGATGGGCATGGTAGCGGCCACCGCCAACAGATAAATCGTGGTAATCCATTGCACAGTGGCCGTGTCGACATGGAATTCGCGCATCAGTGCGGGGAAAAGCACGGTCATCACGGTTTCGGTCAGAATGCCAATGAAGGCAAGTGAGCCGACAGCCACAATCGCGCCGATAAGACGTGTGGGAATCTTCTCGTTATCAATATGCTGCTCAGGCATACATGCTCCTAAACGTTCGGTTGCAAGGTATGGAATGTAAGGTTTACCAACCGGCGTAGGTACCTGTGCGTGCGGATAAACCGGCAATCGTACTGCCTTGGCTGCACGCTATGGAATCACAAAACCACCTGTGAGTGTACGGTTCGGGGCGGACGCTACGGTCGATGCGCAATGGGTTGTCCCTTGGTTTGGTGGGGTTTGATGGGGCGGATTCGGCATTGGTCCGGTAGCAGTTCGGCATTGGTTCAGCATGAGGAAACCGCGATAATATCTGCCCTGCCGCCTAGTTTGGTGAACCATGGGTATTGAGAACACGCATAAGCTGATTGTCAACTGCCTGCCACTCAACGAAGGAGAACGGCGGGCTTTCGCCAAGGCGGCTCGCGATGTGCCGCAGGAATCGTGGCGGACGAAGCGCACCGCGGCGACATGGTCTGGTCGGCCGCTGTTCCCGAGGAGCTTCGCTCCCGAGCTACCGCAGTCATCGGCAACTTTCCGGTCTCGCAGGCTTCCCAATACACCCGTCTTGAATGGTTGCAGACCTTCAGCGCCGGTGTGGATGCGTACATCTGCCCGGGTGTGCTGCCTCGCGGCACCATGGTCACCAATGCGAGCGGCGCGTATGGCCAAAGCGTGTCGGAACACATGTTCGCCACCATGTGGGCATTGATGAAGAACCTCAACCGGTATGCCTCCAATCAGCGTGATCATCAGTGGCAGGATGAAGGACCGGTATTGAGCCCGGAAGGTGGCATCGCGCTGATTATCGGCGTCGGTGACATCGGGTCGCATTTCGCTCAGCTTGCCCAATCCGTAGGTATGCGTACTTTCGGTGTGCGCCGTCATGCGGACGTGCCGGCCAAGGGCATTGAAAAGATGTATGGCTTCGAGCGGCTGGAGACGCTGTTGCCATTGGCAGACGTGGTGGCGATGGCGGTGCCGCGCTCGCCGCAGACCCATCATCTGCTGAATGCGGATCGTCTGGGTCGTCTGAAATCCACAGCCATCGTGATTATGCCGGGCGTGGCGACGCCATCGATCCCGAGGCCTTGGCTGACGCCTTGCACAATGGACGGCTCCACGGTGCCGGATTGGACGTCACCGAGCCTGAGCCGTTGCCGGCGGAAAGTCCGTTGTGGGATGAGCCGCATTGCCTGATCACCCCGCATGTGGCCGGCGGCAATCATTTGGAAAAGACTTCCGAACACATCATCCGCATCGCCCTGACCAACGTTTCCCGCTATGCCAAACAGCAGGAACTGTTGAATCTCGTGCGATACTGATTCGCCTGTGTCGGGCGGCGGGCGGCCATCGCCTGACACTGAATACAGATAAGGGGCGTATAACACCGTTGTTATACGCCCCTTATCGGGCAATCCGAAAAAGATGGTTGATAGTCAGTACCAATCAGTACTGGTTCGCGCCGATACCCTCGAACTTCACGTTGAAGCCACGCTGGTAATGCAGGAACATGCTGGCGCCATAGCGGTCGACCGGACGGTGCGTGAACAGCATACGAATGGCGAATGCGGTCTGCACGTCCTTAGGCAGCGCCAGGAATGCTTGGTGGGCGTCCCAGTACGGGTCGTACACCACGGCGGCACCGGGCACGTAGGCGTAACCGTAGCCATCCTCGTTGACGTATCCCATGAACGGCAGATCCCAGGCGTTGTGTTTGGTGAGTTGTGCCTTGAAGTCCTCGACCTCGGCCAACGCCGCGTCGCTCAGGCCGAAGCTCTTGGCCACTTCATTGGCCTTGGTTGTTTTCGAATCCGGGTCCTTGCCGAACATATCCGGGTTGACGATGATGACTTTTCCCTCCGCCATAATGTGTTCCTTTCAGCATGGCGTTCCCCAAGCAAGCACCTAGGGAAGTACTGGCATTGTTCGATTCACATATGAATTGAACAACATGTTACCTTCTCTGTAGAAAAGGATTGTGCACTTTGTTGATGTGCTGGTTTCAAAGCCTAGCATGAAAAATGGCGGATATAAGCCGTTTTGCCGGTTATTAATCTATTGGTAATGCAATTGGGAAGTTATGGTAGTCTGTGATGTCTGATGTTCATATCTTGCAAAAGTGAACATGATAAATGTTTGTTTTGAGGGTGAAAGCAACAAAGAAAACGGCCGTGTACATGAACTCATGTACACGGCCGGCGTGTCGCATCCCGCTGCGACTGCGGCATCGAGATGATACCTGCAGAGGCGTGGTTGATCAGGGGCCCAATGAACGTGGCCCGAGGTTAGTTTCAGTCTGATAGTTCGTAGCCGTTGGCGTCTTTATGCCACGGTGAGCCGGGCTTGCTGCACAGAATGATGATGCCTTCAACAAAGCCCCAGATGGCGGCTGCGATTGGGCCAAGTCCGAGCAGAATCCAGCCGACAAGCGTCAGCAGCAGCTGGGCCACGGCCTTGCCGGTGTTGCCGAGATAGAAGTTGTGCACACCAAGTCCGCCGAGGAAGATGCCCAACAGGCCGGCAGCCAGCTTGGACTTGGACGATTGCCCCACCGGGGCGGCGGCATACGGAGCGGCGGTGTATTGCGGCTGCGCGTAGGCGTTCGGCTGCTGGTAAGCCTGTCCATAGCCGGGCTGCTGGCCGTAGCCCGCTGCGGGCTGTGCGGGCTGGCCGTACTGCGGCTGGCCGTACTGAGGCTGAGCGTATGCGCGGCGGGCTGGCCGTATTGCGGTTGCTGCTGGCCGTAGCTTCCGGCGGCGGGTTGAGCGTATGCGGCGGGCTGTGGGGCGCCATAGCCCTGCGGCTGCTGTGCGGCATCTTGGCCGTAAGACGGTTGTGCCGGCTGTGCGGGCTGTGCCGGCTGCGGAACACTGTCCGAACCGTACGGTTGTTGTTGATTATCAGTCATGCGGGTCAGTCCCCTCTCAATCGGGAACGGCAATACCTTCTTACCGTTTCTGCACAACATCATCTCATGTTTTGCCCAATAGTAAAACCTGCCGCGCTACGATTGGGCCATGAGAAGTTTCCTGACCAGCTGGTTGATTATGACTATCGCCGCCGCCGTCATGGTCGCGGTGACTCCCGGCATGACCCCGGTGGGGGAGCCTCCGATTCTCGGCATCGCCGCGTTCGCTTTGTTCATGGCGCTGATTAATGCGTCAATCAAGCCGATTGTGCATCTGATCGCACTGCCGTTTGCGATTCTGTCTCTCGGGCTGGTCACCTTGATTATCAATTGGCTGTTCATGCGACTCGCCAGCTGGCTGGCGGTCAGTCTGTTCGGCGTGGGCGTCTTCGTACACGGTTTCTGGTGGTCGGTACTGGGGTCCTTGGTCCTGACCATTGTTGCGGGAATCGTCGGGTCCATCTTGGATCAGTGACGGTGCTCGCTGGGCGAATATGAGTAATGGCGGTTGGAATCGGACTGATTCCAACCGCCATTACTCATATCAAGCTACGGGATCGAGCGGGGCGAACATTACTCGCGCACCAAGCGGATATGCTCCACATCGTCGCGCCGGGAGCGACGGAACAGCACGAAACGATTGCCGATGGACTGCACCACTTCGGCGTTCAGCTGCTCGGCAAGCTCGGCGGCGGCTTCCTTGGCGGTCAGGCCAGAACCGTCCTGCACGGCGCACTTGATGAGCTCGTGCTTCTCAATGGTCTCATCGGCCTGATTGACGGCCGACTCGGTCAAATCGTTCTTGCCCACATAGAACAGGGGCTTCAGCGAGTTCGCCATCGCGCGCAGCTGCTTGATTTGCTTCTTGGTCAATGCCATGGGAATTTCCTTACATCTTTCGTATAACCACACCAGCATAGCAACCGGTGCTGTCTGCGCTGTTTGCCGCCCTACAGCGCGATGATGGCCGCGATGTAGATGATGACGGCAGCGGCGAATATGAGATCTCGCGCGGCGATGGTCAGGGCACGCCAGTGGGTGCGGCGGATGCCCTCCTCGTAGCAGCGGGCGTCAAGTGCGAGGCTCAGGTTGTCCGCGTGACGCAACGTGCCGGCGAAAATCGGCACGATAATCGCGCTCATCGCCTTGATGCGCTGGGCCAGTGAACCGGTTTCGATGGAACCGCCACGCGCGGATTGGGCGTCGACGATGGCGCGGGTTTCGTCGGTCAGCGTTGGAATGAATCGCAATGCCAGACTCATGACCAGCGCGATTTCTTGGGCATGGATACCGAGCCGGTTGAGCGGACTGATCAAGGTGGCGAAGGCGTCGGTCATGGCGGTAGGCGTGGTGGTAGTGAGGAACACCGCGCCCAGAATGATTACCAATGCGAAACGGCAGGCGTACAGCACGGCTATGGTCACGCCCTGATCGGTGATGCTTAGCGGGCCAAGCGCCACCACCGGCGTGCCGGTGCGTACCACAAACAGATTGACCACGCCCATCAGCACCAGCAGGATCAGAATCGGATGAATGGATTCAAGCACCCGTAACGGGTTCAGGCGTGCCGCCGCGATAACGGCCAGGGTGATGGCGATGCCCAGCGCGAGCTGGGTTGGCGTGTTCACCGCGAACATCGTGAACATGGCGGCCAGGAAGCCCACCATCTTCACGCGCGGGTCAAGTCGGTGTATCACTGAGTGCGCAGGGCCGTTGGAGGATACGGCCGGCTCGGTGACGGTGGCCGTGACGGGGCCGCCGGATGCGGGGGCGGCAATCGGCATACGGACCACGCGGTCGGCGATTTGCTCGGCCTCCTCCCGGTCATGGGTGATGATGAGCACGGTCACGCCACGCGATTTGAGCGTGCGCAACAGCTCATGGATACGCTTCTTGGCTTGGGCGTCCAGACTCGCGGTCGGCTCGTCCATGATGAGCACGTCAGGATTGCAAGCCAGCACGCCGGCAATGGCTGCCAATCGTTGTTGCCCGCCGGACAGGTCGAAGGGGGAGCGGTCGGCAAGATGCCCGATATGCAGCAGTTCCAGTGATTCGCGCACGCGGTCGGCTACCTCGGTCTCGCCAAGCCCTTGGTTGCGTGGGCCGTACGCCACGTCCTCGGCTACCGTGTCAGCGAACAGCTGATGCTCTGGATGCTGCATCACGTAACCCACATGCCGGCGCAATTGCGCTAATTGCTTGCGATTCGCCGACTTCGGGCGCACGTTGCGACCGCGCTTGCCGGTCGAGGCCACCGGAACACCGGCCACTTCGATGCTGCCGGCGGTCGGCGCAGTCAGTGCGCACAACATGCGCACCAGCGTCGACTTGCCCGAACCATTCACGCCCATCAGTGCCACGGTTTCACCGCGCGCGATGGTGAACGACAGGTCATCGATAACCGCCCGTTTGGCCGAAGGATAGCGATAGGTCAGATGCGAGACGCGAATAATGGGGTTCGTCATATCACCGATGCCATCGGAGAGCAGCGGCAGTTCGGAGCCGTCTTCGCGCTCCCGCTGGCGGGGGCTGTCGTTCGTAGGGCGACTGGGGGCGGCTTCTGTGCCGATACTACCCTCAGTCTCGCTTTGCGAGACAGCCTCCGCTAGCGGGGATCGATTATCGACGGCTGCAGTGATACCAATGATTCGCCCGGCCTCCATGTGCACGATGCGATCGGCATGAACGGTTTCATCTGGATGATGCGTGACATGCACAATAGTGGTGCCGCGCGCCTGCAAATCATCCAAAATGCGCATAACTTCGGCGCGTGCGGATTCGTCCAGCATGGCGGTCGGCTCATCCAATACCAGCATTGCCGGGTTCATGGCCAGCATGCCGGCGATGGAGGCGCGTTGCTGCTGCCCGCCGCTCATACGGGTCGGGTCGGACTGGCGTAAGTTCGCCAACCCCACGGCCTGCAATGAATCAACGATACGCTCGCCGATGAGCTCGCGCTCCAGCCCGAGATTCTCCGGGCCAAAGGCCACGTCATCCTCCAACACGGTGGTGACCAGCTGATCCTCGGGATTCTGGAACACCATACCGATGCCGTGGCGGGCAGCACGATAGGCATCGGCATTCGGGCCGGCTGCGTACACGCGTTGCCCCAGTAACGTCACTTCACCACCGTCCGGCGCGGTCAATCCCGCAATCAGACGGGCTAACGTGGATTTGCCCGACCCGTTCGGACCGACCAAGCATAGGCGCTCGCCGGCATGGACCGTGAGTGAAACGCCATCCAAAGCCCATGAGGTGCCGCGGTCATAGCTGAAACGAATGCCTTGAGCACGGCGGCGGGGGAGGCAGGCTCGGCGGAAGCGTGAGGTTCGGCAGAATCGTGGAACTCGTCGGCGTCGAAGGAATGGGGTGCAACGGTCATGAAACAGCAATCCGTAACTGATAGGCGAGAACGCAGAATCCCGGCCCGTGCCGGGATTCTGCGTTCTGGTTCTTTGAGTGGTCTTTGAGTGGTCGTTAGTCGTGGCGGGCATCGGCCCGTCTCAGGCCAGTCACTGCTGCTTGGACAGCAGGTTGGAGATCGGCTTGTAGATCAGGAAGGTGATCACGGCGTGAATCGCCATCTTAGCCACGTTGAACGGCAGCAGAATCGGCAGAATCATCGCGGCCACAGCTTGGTAGGTCATGTGCGCGTAAATCGGCGTGACAATCAGGTTGCTCACCAGCGCCACCACGATGGCCAGCACCGCACCCACCAGAATGCCGATGGCGGCACCCTTGCGCGTACGGATCTTACGGTAGATGAACGCGGCCGGCACAGACAGGAACAGCGCCACCAGCACAGCCATCAGCGAACCCCACGGATTGGCGAACATGTGCGGCACAAAGCCGAGCACAGACACGATTGCGGCGGCGGCCGGGCCATACGCAAAGCCGGCAATCAGGCAGACGATGCCGGACGGGTCGTACTTCAGCCAAGTGACCGGCGTAATCGGGAATTCAATGAAGCTGGTGACCATCGCCAGCGCCACGAACAGTGCATACATGGCGATACGGCGCGTGGACCAGCGGCCAGAATCGGCCACACCAGTGGTGTGTGAGCCAAGTTTGGCGCTGGTGCTGGCGGTGGACGTGCTGGCCGAACCCTCGGCCTCGGGTGCCACAGAACGAACAACTTGCATGCGAATACGCGAAGATACACTCATAATGAGCCCTCGTTTCTTCCATCCGGACTATACCGTTGGCTCCGGAATCTCACCGGATCAGCCGCTTGCGCGGGTCGCGGGCTTCCTGCCATCCCCGTTATGAAACCCGGGGTGTAGGTTACCGCCAGTAAGGAATTGCACCTTCCCTGAAACTGACAGGCTTATTCATACGCCATGCGCCGGACGTATGCAACCCGCGTTTCACTGTGCAGAAATTCGTCTTGTGCCGGTCAAGTGCAACAATGGGAGCCATGGCTGAAGTGAAGAAACCCAACAACACCATCGACAAGCTTGCCCTGATCGTCACCACCTACAAAACGTCAGCAGTTGCTTGAGACACTGTTCGATTCGATTCTGGCGCTTGAACAGGCACCGTGGCGCATTGTCATCGTGGACAATGAGCAGTCCGATCAGACGGCGGACATGGTCGCTGCGTTTGCCGGCAAGGTGACCGGCCAATGGGGCACCACCGTGGCCGACCAGTCCGGTAACGAAGAACGTGTGGTCTATGCGCCGCAGACCGAGAATCTGGGTGGTGCGGGCGGTTTCTCCGCCGGCGTGGCCAAAGCCTACGAGCTGGGTGCCGCATGGTTCTGGGTGATGGATGACGATGTGGCCGTGCTGCCGGACGCCATTGCCAAGCTGTCCAAGTGGACCGACAAGCACGAGGTGATTCAGGGCTCCCGATTCGACTACGATGGCGGCCCGTTCTACTGGCAGTACGACTTCATTGTGCCGCTGGGCATCCCGAACCCGATTGCGCCCGCCGCATTCGGCCCGGCCGGATACCGAGTGATGGACACGCTGTGCTTCGAAGGCGGCCTGTTCAACCGCCGTGTGGTTACGGAAATCGGTCTGCCGGACCCGCGCTTCTTCATCTACTGGGATGACACGATGTATGGCTACCGCGCCAGCAAGGTCACCAACCCGATTGTGGTGCCCGACGTGATCCTGCGCCGTACGCGCGAAATCGGCAATTGGGATATCGCCGGCGTGCGCCAGCTCAACTCCACATCCGACATGAACCGGTATCACATCATGCGCAACCGCGGATACATGGCCCGGTACTTCATGACCTATGGTGACTTCCGTCCGCTGGTGTTTGGACTGGGTACCGTGCTCACCGCGGCCAAGGAAGTCATTCGCCTGGTGATGGTGGATCGCGAGCACCTCAAGACCGGTTTGGTACAGATTGCCAAGGGCTGGTGGGACTCGCGCAAGCTGATGCACGACCCCACCTGGAAGCTCATGCCGTCGCTGAAGTAGCCGTAGTAGTGGCTCCCCTCTATGAGGGGGGTCACTACAGGTACTTATGGATGAACAGGCCACCGTCGCCCCAAGCCCACTGGCCTTGGCCGGCACCGATCTGGAAGTGCAGCTTGGCGATGCCCATGTCATTGAACGCGTGATGCTCATCTTCCGCACTCTGATCGATATGCGCGGCGGCGGTATCGTCGGCCGGATTATACGAGAAGGTGATTGGCTGACGGTTCATCGCGCTCGGCGCCTTCATCGCAGCCTCGACGCCGGACTTGAACCAATCCGGAGCGGCCTCGCGCCCCTCATCGCTCATTGTGGCGGTGAACTGCTCATAGGTCTTGGTGGCGCGGTGCGTGCGTTGCGCTTCGCATAGCTCCTCATAGGATTTCGCCTGATAATCCAGATGATTCTTCGGATGCCCGATCACCACACCGAGATACAGCTCCTGGCCAGAGGTGACGCGGCAATGCTTGGCCGCCTCCGCCTTGTCCCATGAGCCGGCGACCCATAAGGTGCCGAGGCCGCGCAACGTGGCCGTGAGCACCATGCGTTCGGCATAGAAGCCGGCACGCTCTTTGGCTTCCTCATCGTTCGCGGGGCCGACGATGGCCAGATAATTCGCCGCATTGGTCAGATGACCTGAAGCATTGGCTTCGGCGAACACCTTGGGCTGGTCGCGCACCAGCTGAATGTTGAGATCGCCGAGTAAGTTGATCGGCTGAAGCGCCATCTCGAGCTGGCGGGCCGTATCGTCGTCGATCGGCTCATCATCGTAGGCGCGTACGGCGGTGCGGATGTTAATTGCATCAATAAGTTGGGTATGTTCTGCCATACCTCCCATTATCGCGCGCGACACAGAGTCAGGCCACCATAGACGCCGATTTTTCCTAGTATGCGAAATCGCATGCATTGCCCATTGTCAGGCTTGAAAAACGATACGAATAGGGTACGTAGTGACCGGCGACGATGCACACGTTTGCACAATTGGTGTGTAATGGTTTCGTGTTGAGCGTAATTCGCGTTAAACTGGGCGCAACCTTACGAACTGATGAAAACGTATGGAAAGGAAGGTCAACGATGATTGAAACTGCACAGGCTTTCGGTGTTGACATTGGCGGTTCCGGCATCAAGGCCGCACCTGTCGATCTGACCAAGGGCGATTTCGCCGAGCCACGATTGAAGATTCTCACTCCCGAGGTCTCCACTCCTCAGGCCGTGGCCAAAATCGTCAAGCAGCAGCTCGACCACTTCGAAGTGCCTGAATCCGCACCCGTTGGCATCGCTTTCCCCGCGCCGATCAAGCCCGGCCAGAAGCTCGACTTCATGGCCAACCTTGACCAGTCTTGGATTGGCGTGGACGTTACTGAAGTGTTCTCCGAAGCCTGCGGCCGCCCGGTCGTCGTGGTAAACGACGCCGACGCCGCCGGCCTGGCCGAAGTCCAGTTCGGTGCCGCCAAGGGCCAGGATGGTCTGGTCATCGCCACCACACTGGCACCGGCATCGGCACCGCCTTGATTTACAACGGCGTGCTCATCCCGAACACCGAACTCGGACACATCATCCTGAGCGCCAAGCATCTGGACGCCGAGAAGTATGCCTCCTCCGCGATTCGCGAGAATGAGGAACTGGGCTACAAGAAGTGGGCCAAGCGTCTGACCAAGTACTACGGCCTTATGGAGAAGTACTTCAACCCGGACCTGTTCACCGTCGGCGGCGGCGTGAGCCGTCAGAGCGAAAAGTTCCTGCCGTACGTGGATATCAAGACCCCGATCGTGCCCGCCAAGCTGCGTAACCAGGCCGGCATCGTCGGTGCCGCCTACTATGCCAGCACCAAGCAGCAGTGAGCCAGTGAGCGTGGGTGTGCAGCGCTGACCCGCGAATATGCTTCAGGCCGTCCGACTAGTCGGGCGGCCTTTTGCATTGCATAGGAAAGGTATGCGACGCGTTCCCGGGAATGTTGCGCAAAGTGGGCGTGTGTATGGAGGTCTGTGGCGACGCGTTCCCCGGGAATGTGTCGCGTTTGAGGGTGTGATTCGGGTCCAGAGCGACGCATTTCCGGGAATGTTGCGCGTTTGAGAGCGGGGCAGGGGGGCACCACGCTCTATCGTGGGAGGGTATGAGCGTGCATTTCTCTTCTCGTGTGGATATTTCTGCGCCGAATCCCATTGCGGCGGCCGAGGCGGCAGCCAAGGCAAACGGCATCGCACTCAGCAAACTCAACGATTCCAATCCGACCCGCCACGGGCTGGCACCTGAATTGGTGCCGAGCGTGTATACGGCCGACCCGCGTGGACCGCGTGCGGCGCGAGAAGCATTGGCCGCATTCCTCAATACGGCAAAGGCGGTAGACGCAAGCAGCCCTCAGTCGACTTCGCCCGCTGCCAGCGAGGGCGGGAACGAGCGCCATGCCGCTTTCAACAATGCGAATACCGCCATCGAGGGCGTTGACCCGGACGCCCTGTACTTGCTGAGCTCCACGTCCGAGGCGTATTCGTGGCTGATTAAGTTACTTTGCGATGCCGGCGACGCGGTGCTGGCACCCAAACCCGGCTATCCGCTGATTGAGTCGATTGCACGGCTTGAATGCGTTGACACGGTCGAATACCAGTTGCAATTCGACGGCTCCTGGTTCATCGACATCGCCGAACTCGAGCGGCTGCTCAGCGAGCCCGGTGGCGAACGCATCAGAGCATTGGTGCTCATCAACCCGAACAATCCGACCGGTTCGTACGTAAAACCAACCGAGCGTGCACGTATCGTGACATTGTGCCGTGAGCATGGCATCGCCCTTATCGCCGATGAAGTGTTCTTCGATTACTCTCTCGAACCTTTCCCCGGCAACGCACGGCTCGCGGGGGAGCGCGGCGTGCTCACCTTCGCCCTAGACGGATTCTCCAAAATGCTGGCCGCGCCGCACGCCAAAGTCGGGTGGATTCAGGTGTCCGGACCTGCCGAGGACGTTGCCGAGGCACAGCGTCGACTGGACGTCATCGCCGATGATTATCTGCCGATGAGTGACATCATCGCCGAACGGATTCCCGCATTATTGAACGCCGCGCCCGCACAGACCAGACGGGTGGGGGAGCGCGTGCGCAATAACCTGGCCAAGTTGCACGAGTTGCTTGACGCCGATCCCAACGGGCTGGTCAGCGTGCTACGGGCCGAAGGCGGCTGGAACGTGCTGCTACGAGTGCCTTCAGTCATCGATGAGAACGAGCTGGTGCTGCGGTTGATTGACGAGCACAAACTGACCGGACAGCCCGGCTACTTCTTCGACATGACTTCCAATGGATACCTGGCCGTTTCCCTGCTACCCGAACCGGACGAATTCGAGCGTGGCATCCGCGCCGTGCTCAATACCGTCGCCGCTTTGCTGCGATAGGCCGGTGTTTGCCGGCACCACGCCTGTACTCCACGTACAATAGCGGCATGGGATTCTTGTTTAGACCGAAAGAACTGCCACGCCCGGCGTCGCTGACGTTCACTTTGGATCAGGCCGGGCATACGTATGATGATGGGCACGTGGGACTTGCTCCCACGGACATCACCATCAGCGAGCTGCGGGTGGCTGTGATCGGACTGAACGGCGCAGGCAAATCCACATTGCTGGGTCTGCTGGACGGTTCGTTGAAGGCCAACGCCGGCACGGTGACCATTGCGGGCGGTGAGGAACGTCTTGACCCGGCTGTGAAGAAGGACGCGAAGCGCATCGATAATCTGGTCGGCAAAGTTCGCCGCGAGGAGATTCCGAACAGCTTTTACCAAGCGGCGAATATTTCCGAGGCTGTTTCCGAAGCGCTGAAAAAGCACAAGGTGCCCGAGTCAGAACGTCATGCGCGCATCGGCAATCTGTTCGCGCATTTTGATTTGGCGCAGGTCTCCAAGGCCAAGGCCAGCGAACTGGACTCCGAGAAACGGCACCTGCTGGCTATTGCGGCCGCGCTGAGCTTTGAGCCGAGTGCGATTGTGGCGGATGAGCCGAGCAAGGGATTGGATGAGATTGGCGCCGCGCATGTGGCCAAGGCGTTGTTCAGCTACAACAAGCAGGTGATTTTCGTCACGCATGACACGGATATGATCCGCCGGCCCGAATACGCCATCGACCGCGTACTGGTGCTGGACGAGCACGCGGTCGCGTTTGACGGAGCGCCGGCTGAGGCTGTGGCGTTTTATGAGGATCTGATTCGCCGCAAGTATGAGGCTGCGAAGCGGTAGCAGATAGGAATCGGCCGTTGGAGGATTGGCATCGGCCGTGAGGTCGATGCCAATCCTCACGCGAAGTAGAAGCCGCGGAAGCCGTACTGGTAGACGCGGTAGATGTATCCCGAACTGAGCACCATCTTGTACTGTGCCTTGAGGTTGCCGTCGTCATCGTAGACGCCGAACAGGCCCTGCATGCCGATGTCCACCAGGTTCAGGTCATCGGACAGTTCCTGTGCGGAGGAGACATACGGCGAATACGGCACATCGAAGTCCTGCACTTCGGTGTAGGTTCCGGCGTTCTCGTCGACCAGGTACTTGCGGAACTGGGAGTTCGAGTTCTCATCCTTGGAGCTCTGCGCGGTCGAAATGCCATCGATCATGGTCCAATCGAAATCAGGACGGGTCATGGCATAACCGAAGTCGTTATCGAACATGTAGATGTAGTACTGGCCGTCCTCCAGCGAGGAATCGTACTGCACAGTGATTGAGTGCTGGCCGCCGGTGTCGCCGGAATCACCCACCTTGGTCAGGAAGGAGGGCTGCGCATCCATGCCATTCCATACGCTCGGCTCGCCGATCATGTAGTCGAGCGACGGCGTGCCTTCGATGTCATTGATCTTGATCATCGTGGAGGTCTCACGTGCGGACAGCAACGCGGAGCCATCATCCATGAGCTGGATGGTGTTGAAGTGGATCCAGTCCCAACGGTTCGTGGCGGTCGGATCGGATTCGTCGATGCCGGAATGATCGGTGGATTGCTTGTAATCGGGGAACAGGTCGCCGAAATCCACCAGCAGGCTCACCTCGCCGGAGTCGGTGTCCACCTTGATGACCTGATTCTGCACGGCATGGTCCGAATGTTTCAGATCGGTGGCCAGAGAGACGATATTGCCGTCGGAATCCAGCGCGTAATCATGGTGCAGGATGTACTGGTCGCCCAGATTGATGATCTTGACCAGCTTGCCTAGGCGGTTCATGCCGACGAAATGCTTGGTGGAGGCGGAGAACCACATGATGCCGTCATTGTCGAACAGCAGACGGTGCGAGCGGTAGTAGAGCACCGGGATTTCGCCGCGAATCACACCGTTCGCGTCATAGTAGTACATGAAATCCTGCTCGTTGGAATCATTGCCGAGAATCGCGTACAGGCCATTGCCGAGCGTGGTGACCGTGGATTCGTCGGGGGCGACGGCCTGTTCGAGCCGTACTTCCTCCTCGCCGAGCAGTTTCGGGCCGGTCTGCTCGATGGTGCGCGTGGTGGCGTTGCCGTCGGTGTCGGTGATGGTCAGGGTAATGGTGTTCTTGACCTTGGGGATCAGTCCCAACACCAGAAACTCGTGCTCGGTGGAGGCGATGTCATTGCTCGATACCGTGGTCGTCTGACTCGCCGTGCTGGTACCGCCGACATTGCCGGAACCGTCGGCGTCGCCGGCGGCGGCCTCACGGTATGCGGCGGCCGCCTCATCGCTGGTGATGGCGTTGGCCGTGTAATCCGGGTACCCCTCAGCGGAAACGGTGTAGCTGACGGTGGAGGCCTGATCGGTGGTGAAGTACACGTACATGGACGTGGTGTTGGTGCCGTACGGGTTCACCTTGGTGTAGATGCTGTCGACTGTGCGTTCTTTGGCGTCGCGCTCGTCGGCGATCTCGGTGTCCATCATCTGCTGGTATTCGTCGGTATAGACGTTCTCGATCTGGGCGTTGAGCCGCTCCACGCGGCGTTCCTTGATGGAGGCGCTGACGTCGTCCTGTGAGAACAGGCACAGACCAATGGCGATGGCTGCGGTGACGGCTGCTGCGGATATTTTGAAGACGCGACTACGGACGGCAGTGGACACGGGGAAACCCTCACGACAGTATGGGTAAACGATTAGTGAATTACGTCACATACATTATGCCGCAGGTCTGGAAAACACCGGCCGGAATGCTGGGAGAATACTGAAGCTTGGCGGGTCGCCGAGCGGTCCGGTCCTATAGCAGGGTGAACCAAGACTGAACCTGATGCCAGAGCGTCGGATTGTTGGCGATCATCGAATCGCTGCGCGACTGCACGAAGCAACTTAGTATGGCTATGCCCAGCGCCCACAATACGGCCAGCATCACGACCCAGCGCATCAGCCAACGCCACGGAGTGACGCGGGCGATGCCATCGCCTGAAGCGGCGTCGTTGGCCCCCGCCAATGAGCGGCTCGGTTCGCGCCCATTGACCAGCCACAGTAGCCCCGGTATGGACGCCAGCGAGATCAGCCAGCCGAAATCGGCGGAATACCGCCATCCCAAACCGCCGACGCGGCTGTCGAATACGACCAGCACCGCCGCCACGGCCAAGCAAGACATCAGCCATGGCCGCATGCCGTGTGTTTCCAATCTGCGCAGCAGGGGCAGCGCCAAAGCCATCAAGGTCAGTGGCGTGGCCGTGAAAATCGCGCCGACCATCACCTCGTAATAGCCCCATTGCGGCATCGGGGCGGGAGAGCCCGCCAGCCACGGGAAACGATCCATGAAGCGCAGCGGCAGGAACAGGTAATACCAGATGTTGGCGGGCATATCCGCGGACGGGGTGGTATGCCGGGTCATATCGGATATGGAGAACTGATACGCATTGCCGAAATTGAACGGGGAATCGAACCGAACCATGTTCCACGTCATCAGAGGCGTCACGACGAGAATGGCGGGGATGATTACCGCCAGCGGCGCGCGCAACGCCTGCAACGGCTTGATACGGCGTGTGCGCAGACCGGTGCCCAGCGCGCGAATCTGCGGCCAGAACAGGGGGAACGCAAGCAATGCGGTCAAGGTGAACGTCGGTCGGCATCCGAAATTCGCCGCAATGCACAAGGCGCCCAAGGCCAGTCGTGGCAGGGAGAGAGGCTTGGCGTCGCCCGCCTGCCATCGGTCCGATGGTCTCAGCGGACGGCGGGACGTGTCCGCGCCGAGCCATAGCCATAGTCCCAGCGAAGTCAACGTCAGCGATGCGGCGAACGGTATCTGATAGAAGTTCGTGCGATACAGCAAATACCCCACTTGCGCGCTCACCAACGATGAGACCACTACTAACGACGCGGCCGCCACCGAAGTCTTCGGCATCACGCGATGGATGACGCGCAGCACCAGCAAGGAGAAGAAGATGATGAACAGCAGCACGAGAATATACTCGGCGGCGGATGTCGGCAGATTATGACCGGTCAGCAGACGATAGGGGACGAACAGCAGCACTGCGGGCAACACGCCAAAATAGGAATACCAGTGACCGTCATAATACGCGTAATCCCAGTAGAGCGGACTGGCTCCATTGGCGAGTAGCTGGGCACGTGTGGCTACGTCATAGGGGTGCTCGGTGGCGGCCAGTTGTTCGGGAACCGGTAAGTCGAGCCAGGGCCGGCCGGCGACCAGCGCATCGGCCACATGCCCATACTGGTCGAAATCATAGGTGTAATCGCCGGAAACGTGGAAGACGAGCGGAGACGCGTACCACAGTTCGTGGATGATGGATGCGCCGATAAGCAGGGTAGGAATCGCCATAAGCCCCACGAAAGCAAGTCGTTGCCGAGTGCTGGACGGGTCAAGCGTGATACGCCACAGGTGCGATCCCGGCCTCCAGACGGCAATCATCAGCAACACCAAGGCCATGGCGAGCACGCGCATCCAATTGATGACGAACGGTACGTGCACGTTGGCGCGGGAGTCGGTGACCGGTACGATCGCGCCGCGCTCTTCCTGAATCCAAATACGCACGATGCCGGCACCCGGCGCCTTGACATAATGGCTGCGAATAGCGTCGGGATTCATCGACTGGGCCTTGCCGGTGATGCCATCGACATCCGCGCGCACATGAATGGTCGCCAGCGGTTTGAAGACTTCCTTATCGTCGTTCGCTTTGGATTCGGCCTCGGCCTGCTCGCGGGCCTTATCGATGACCTTGCTGCTCTCGGTATCGATGCGTAGGTAATCCGACGTGCCGTCCGCGGTCAGTTCAAGATAGGCCTTGGTCGGATCGGTGACGGTCAACATGCCATCATTCCGGCGCGTGAGACCCGAACCCAGCGTGTTATGCACGGCGTTCGTATCCGTGCTCGCTCCGAGCGTACGCCAGAACGGCAGGTTGAACACGATGCACTCCATGGCGGCGATGGCGGCGACGGCGGCCAGCAAGGCGATCAGCAGGCGCACCAAACGCAGCCGGTGCCGGGTATCCGGGCGGCTGGGCAGGTGCCGTTCATGATTCGACGGCATCGGACGGTCTGCGCGAGTGTGGTCTATGGAATGCACGCATTTATTCTATAGGCTTTATTCGGGCTTGATGTCGGGCAAACAAGAGACAATGTGAATCATGCCAAAACGTACATCGGACCATGGGAAGCACAACCGCACGCCACTGCTGGGCGGACTGAAGGATTCGATGAACGCGCTCGCGGCCGATCTGGGACTGTCCAAGCCGAAGAAGCACGATACGAATCCGTTCGGCGATGCCTTGCAGGAGACCAGTGAGCGTAAAGGCGGCATTATCGACGAACTGACTCGCCATGCAGTGGCGCTGAGTCCTGTAATCAAGCGGCGCACCTTCCCCGAATTGGAGAACGTGCCGGAAGGGCTGGTGCTTGGATGGGCGCAGCTGCCCTCCACCAGAGGCCGTGGCTTTTCGCTTGGCATTTTCCCCGACCGCGATCATTTTGCGCAGGTGGCGTTCGCCGATACGCATGGCCGCGTATTCGTGGGCACCGACCCCAACATGGACGTGCAGGATATGCAGGCGCGATTCATGTTCGGCAAGGAAAAGGAAGTGACTCTGCCGGACGGTGAGCGGCTGGGCGAAAGCGACGAGCCGCGTTCACGTTCCGGTTTCTCCCGTGCAGGCCATGGCCTGGGAAGTGCGCTGCATCATGGGCGTGGTTTGGGGCGTGGCCTTGGTCATGGTGCTGACGGCGTGAAGGCCATTACCGGTGGCGTGGTGGGGCGTGACGACACCGGACGCATGACGTGGCTCGCCTCATGGCTCAAGGCCGGCAACCGGTACACGCTTGAGCAGATGCGTGCCAATCTGCCGCCTGTGATGCGTCATGATTTGGAATACCGCGATGCCATTACCATCGCGTTCTTCGCCACGTATATGTTGCCGCAGATCAATGGTCTGCTCATCGGATTCGGTTCCGGCAATATCTTCCGCCGTCTCAACCGTGAGGCGCCAATCGGTGCGATTCGCCGTTCGGTGCGTGACACTTTGGCGGCACGAGCCCACGGCATGCGGGCCTCCGGTCTGGAGGATCACTTCGCCGATCTGATGCGCGAAGCCGGCGCCCTCGACACCACGCCGGGACTGGAAGCGGTGCATGGCGCCGAACCGTTGCACCTGTACACCTCGACGTATTCGAGCGGCTATTTCTTTACGTGGGATAAGTCCTTGGCATTCGGGCAGGCGCTGAAATCCTTGAAGATCGAAGGCAACCTCAACCGATTCGCTGCGGTGAGCGCTTGGCTGGAGCGCAACGCTTCCTTGGGGCGCAACCCTACGGAAGATACGGTGACCCGTGCCGAGGCCGCGCAAATCGACATGAAACTCATTGAGAACCCTGCGATTATGGCGCTTGACCCGTATGATGGCGAGCAGGAGCGTCGGGCCGTGCTGAGCCTGGTCGATATCGCCGCACGCACGGCTGGGCAGATTCGCAGTGAATTCCCTGATCCTCGAGATGTGCTGACCCAGCAGAACGTGCCGGATTCGGGTGTGACGAATGCTGCGGGCGCTGAAAGTACTGAGAGTGTTGAGGGCGCTGTAGAGCGGACCAATAAGAGCGACACCAACACTCAAGCCGCTCGGCCTTCGTATTCGCCGGCGAGGAGCGACGAATGGGTGTATCGTCAGACCCTCTCCTCACTGTTGCGCCGGTTACGGTTGCCGTATCGGTTTGATGTGGAGTTCCGGTCGCGCTTGGATTCGGGTGAAGTGGCCATTGGCTTCACCACTGCCGGCACCTCGGTGATGCCCGATAGCCGGTATGACACCACTCGCCGTACGTGGCGTGCGCTGAGCAGCGCCGAACGCGCGTCGATGAGCGCCGCCTACAACCTGCGTGTCGGCCTGATGATGGCAGCGCTGAGTTTCGGCACCAGCGAATCCGTGCGCCAGGTGTCGTTGCACATCGATTCCATTGGTCTTGAAGAGGCGATTGCCGAACAGGATTCCGCCATCGAGGCGATGATGAGCGAGGCCCTAAGCGCCTTCGAACATCTACGCAGTGGCGATTTGGGGCGTGTGGGTTCCAAAGCCGACCCCAAAGATGGTGATTTCCATGGCGACCCGACCCGCCCCATCACCCATGAGGAGACGTTCGGGCAGACGGCGTCCGGTGACGAACGCGGCACGGCCGGGGGAGCAGGCAACGGTACCGGACCGTCTGCGGATGCTACGGATCAGGCCGCGGCCGAATCTGCTGACGCCGATGGCGCTGCGTCCATCGATTCGCAGTTCGAAGACCTGATGAAGGGCATCGATATCGACGAAATGGCGTTCGGCATGCCGGACGATACTGGCGCAGGCGACGACCTGGGCGGTATCGGCGGCGAGGGCGTCGGCACTGACGGTGCTGATGGGGCCGCCGGCATGGACGATGATCCGATGAGTGTGCTGCGCCGCAATCCCACCGTGCGCAATATGGTCACCGTCACCTTCACCCGTGATGCCTTCCTCAAGCGACTGGACACCGCTGGGCTTGACAATCCCGAGGAAACCTACCGCATGTTCGGTGCCGTGATGGACGTGGACGGCGAAGGTGGTCTGAAACCCATCAGCGCCGACTTCGACTTGGCGGACAGCCGGTTCTCTCCCACCGGATCCCAGGAGGAGCCCGAACTGGCCGACCGTCAATTCAGTCCGGCGACCGCTCACGTGCTGGGCGCACAGAATAGTGCCGGACTGGCTATCCAGCGAGTGGACCTGCTGCAGCATGGCGTCAACGAATTCCACGATATCGCCAGGAACACGTCGCTCGGCTCCGTGGAAAAGGCCCAGCGAGCCATGCAGGTCATCGAATCGATATGCGATCCCGAACTGACCGGTTTGGCCTCTCAGGTCACCAGTGCGTTGATCGATGGCAAGGACACGCCGGACTTCACGTTCACGCTTGCCGACGATCTTGACAAGGAGCGTCTGCGCGCCCGAGATATGCTGTTCTCGGGCCAAGCCGATCAGGCCATCGAAGCGGCCGAAGCGGCCGTGGCCCATTTGGACCAGGTGTATGCGGCAGGCCATGGCGTACCTCGATACTTCAACTCCTATGCCGAGCGCGTGGTCTACAACCGGCTGTTCGCCACATTGGACGAGCGTACGGTGCTTATCCCGGACAATCTGTTCTACGCGCACATGGAGCTGGCTGACGTGTTGAGTCAGATCAAGGGTGCCGAGGCGGCCATCCCGCATCTCAACCGTATGGTGGCGTACGCGCCCGCCTACCCGCTCTCACATCTGAAGCTCGCCATTCAACTGGCCCGCAATGAGGATTGGGATTCGGCACGCGCCGCCTGCCTGAATGCTCTGCGCGTGGCCTTGGACCGCGACGATGCCGCGTTCGCCTATTACCGGTTCGCGTACGCCGAATGGATGCTTGACCGGTTCGACACAGCCGCCGCAGCCTACATTATGAGCGATCACATCGCTCCCGGGGCCATTGGTTCGCTGGAAAGCGAACTGCAGGAACTGGTTTCCCGTGCGGACTCGCAGTGCATACCGGTGCCTGAATCGGTGGAGGCCGCCGCCCATGTGCTTGCCACGCATGATCTGCCGGTCTGGCCGCATATCGAAGTGGCTGACATCGTGCGTGACGCCGCTCGCGTGTGCGTGGATGAGGACATGTTCGTGCCGGCCCGCACGCTCTCGGTGGCTGTGGCCCGCATGAATGACGGCGAAGGCGATAACATCGACATCATCCAAGCCCAGTTCCTGCGCTCGCTATCCGCGTAGCCGCCTGAGGGGAGTTGACGGTATAGCCGGCCGAGGGGAGCCGAGCCCGCTAGGATAGACAACCATGAGCACGAACGAACAACTGGCATGGGATTTCGACGATGGGGATGTGGCCGAGGTCCGGCCTGATACCGGTATTGCACGTTTTGCCCCTGGCTCCGAACAATGGATAGCCGCACTGCAGCCCACTGACGACGACGCGATACGCCTCGACCGTTTCGACGTGAACACGATGACCGCTGAGGCCGCCGCCCGCCTGTGGGCTCGCGTGGCCGCATGGGTGGAATCCGATCAGATCGCCTACTACATCGACGACTCACCCGTCAGCTCCGACGCCGCTTACGATGCGCGCATGCGTTGCCTCGAACGACTCGAAGCGGCGTTCCCCTCACTGGACAATCCGCAGTCGCCCACCCATCGCGTCGGCGGTTCCTTCTCCAACGACTTCGCCTCCGTGCGCCACCCCAGCCGCATGATGAGCCTTGACGACGTCTTCTCCATCGAAGAACTCAAGGATTGGTACGACTCGGTGATTCGCGACCTCGATTGGCCTGAATCCAAGCCCCTGCCCATGAGTTGCGAGGTCAAAATCGACGGCCTCGCCCTGAACCTCATCTATCGCAACGGCGTGCTTGAACAGGGACTGACGCGCGGCGACGGCGTTACAGGCGAAGACATCACCCTGAATGTGCGAACCATCGGCTCCATTCCCGCAAACCTCGGCGGCCCCAAGGAAGACGTTCCGGACTTCGTGGAAATCCGAGGCGAAGTGTTCATGCGTTGGGATGATTTCCACACCCTGAACAACGAGCAGGAGGACGCCGGACGAGCGCCCTTCGCCAACCCACGCAACGCCGCCGCCGGCTCGCTGCGTCAAAAAGACCCTCGCATCACCGCCACCCGTCGCCTGAGCTTCTATGCGCATGGTCTGGGGCAGCTCACTTGGGGGCCGGACCATCCGCGCGGCACCCATGATGTGGTCGCCGACCAGTCGCAGGCCTACGATCTATACACCAAGTGGGGCGTGCCGGTCTCCCCGCACAATCGTGCGGTGACCTCATTCCAGGAGATCCTGGACATGATCGAGTACTACGGCGAGCATCGTGGCGACATCGAGCATGCACTTGACGGCATCGTCGTCAAGGTCGATGACCTGGGCCTGCAGCGTACCCTCGGCGCCACTTCGCGCGCGCCGCGCTGGGCCATCGCCTACAAATACCCGCCCGAAGAGGTCAACACCGAACTGCTCAACATCACCGTGCAGGTGGGGCGTACTGGCCGCGTGACGCCGGTCGCCGTGCTCAAACCTGTCTACGTGGCCGGCTCCACCGTGGCTCGTACCACGCTGCACAATGGATTTGAAGTCAAACGCAAGGGCATTCTGATCGGCGACACCGTGGTGGTGCGCAAGGCCGGCGATGTGATTCCCGAACTGGTCGGCCCGGTGCTTGAACGGCGCAAAGGGCGTGAGGACCAGCTGCGCGAATTCGTCATGCCCGAGTTCTGCCCTTCATGCGGCGCGAAACTGTCACCCGCCAAGGAGGGTGACAAGGACATTCGCTGCCCGAATGTGGAGAGCTGCCCGGCCCAGTTGACCGAGCGCGTGATTTCGCTGGCCTCACGCAAGGCGTTCGACATCGAGCACTTGGGCGAACAATCGGCCATCGCTCTGACCAACCCGGAGGAGAACCGGCCTGATTCGGTGGCGACCTACGCGCCGAACATCACCGAGGTTCTGGTCGCCCCCGGCGAAGAGCCTGACCCGTACGAGCCGGTGGAAGGGCTGGAATTGCCGGCCGCGCAGAAGCCGGTGTTGTCTAACGAATCCGGGTTGTTCAACCTGACCGCCGCCGATCTGCGCGACGTGCGCGTGTGGCGTGAGGCCGCAATCGTCGAGGTGCATGAGACGGTCGGTGCGAACGGTAAGAAGAAAAAGGTGCGTAAGCGTGTCGGCGGCTCTGGCCTGTGGCATCAGGTGCCTGCTTTCTGGACCGCGCCCACGCCGGCCAAAAAGCTCACGGCCAAGCAGCTGGCCGAACGCGCGCAAGGGGAGGCCGCAATCGAATCTGCCGAAACACAGGGAGGTACCGCCAGCGAGACGACCGGCGCACCTACCGAGGCTGAGGCGCCACTTGGTACTATGCCGGGCTTTGCCGCAGCCTCCTATCCTGAGTATGACGTGCCGGCCGACGCGGTTATCGTGCGCGTGGATCACAAGACCACGCGCACTGGCGTCACGGATGTACCGGTGATCATTCGGCCCGGCGAAAACACGCGCAAGATGTTCGACGAAATGGACAAGGCCCGTCACGCCGACCTGTGGCGTGTGCTGGTCGCGTTGTCGATTCGCCGGCTCGGTCCGCCTACCGCACGCCTGATTGCCTCGGCGATGGGCTCGCTGGCAGCCATCGAAAACGCCACGATTGAAGATCTGACGGCCATCGACGGGGTGGGCCCGGAAATCGCCGAATCGGTGGTGAACTGGTTCGCCGCCACCCGCGAACCCGGCGACTGGCGCGGCGCGACTTTGCGTGCTTGGCAGGCCGCCGGCGTGGGCGTCGACGAGGCCGAGACCAGTTCGTTGCCGCAGACGCTGGCCGGCAAAACCGTGGTGGTCACCGGTTCATTGGAGGGCTATTCGCGTGATTCCGCCAAAGAGGCGATTATCGAGCGCGGCGGCAAGGCGGCCGGTTCGGTGAGCAAGAAGACCGATTACGTGGTGATTGGCGCAAACGCCGCTCCAAGGCCGCCAAGGCCGAGGAACTCGGCATCCCCATGCTGAGCGAAACCCAATTCGCCCAGCTCCTAGCCACCGGCACCATCTAAAATAGCCCCCTCAGACGCTTCATTAACCCCCTCTGATGAGGGGGCTGTCAGCCTTTAGGCTGACTGGGGGAGAGAAAAAGCGAATCCCGCCCCAGTGTGACTTACTCCACTCCCTCTGGCATGCCGCCGCATCACACGCTAGGGTAGAACAGGCCCTAAAGGAGGATACGGATTTATGAGCGACGCACGTCAGATCGAAGCCGACATCTACGAACGCCTGAGCAAGGTCATCGACCCCGAGCTCGGTCGTTCGGTCACCGACCTCGGCATGATTGCCGCCATCGAAGCCGCGCCCGCATCGTCGGACGCCGGCACTTACGACGTCACCGTGCACGTTGAGCTGACGGTTCCCGGATGCCCACTGAGCGAGACCATCACCAGCCAGATCAATGGCGCGGTCAGCTCCTATCCGGGCGCACAGCTGCTGCCTCATATCGAAGTCGGTTCGATGAGCCGTGACAAGCTGGCCGATCTGGTCGCCGACCTCAAGGCCGAACGCAAGCAGAACCCCTTCAGCAAACCGGGTGTCAAGACCCGCATCTTCGCCATCGCCTCCGGTAAGGGCGGCGTCGGCAAGTCCTCGGTTACCGCGAACCTGGCCGCCACGTTTGCGGCCCTCGGCTTCGACACGGCCGCCATCGACGCGGACATTTATGGCTTCTCACTGCCGCGCCTGTTCGGCGTGCATACACAGCCCACCAATCTGAATGGCATGCTCATGCCGGTCACCGCGTGGGGCGTGAAACTGATCTCCATCGGCATGTTCGCCGGTGCTGACCGGGCGATTCTGTGGCGTGGGCCGCGACTGCAGCGCTCCTTGGAACAGTTCCTGTCTGACGTATGGTGGGGCGAGCCGGACGTCCTCTTGCTCGACTTGGCTCCCGGCACCGGCGACATGGCGATTTCCGTGGCCCAGGCGCTGCCCAACGCCGAACTCGTGGTGGTCACCACCCCGCAGCCCTCCGCTTCTGACATCGCCGTGCGCTCCGGACTCGTGGCCCTGCAGGTGCCGATGAAGGTGCGTGGCGTGGTGGAGAACATGAGCTACTACGAGCACAAGGGCGAGAAGCTGGAGATTTTCGGTGCCGGCGGCGGTCAGCGCGTGTCTGAACAGCTCACTCAGGCGCTGGGCTATGACGTGCCGCTGATGGCCCAGCTGCCGCTGGAACCCGAAGTGCGCGAGACCGGCGAGGCCGGCCGGCCGGCGGTGCTGGACGCCGACGGCGCTTTGCGTACGGATGGCATTGGCCAGACCTTCCGAGGGTTGGCTGAACGGCTGTTGGCAGTGTGAGCCTGCGCAGCCTCACACTTTTGTAGGCGGCGTTGGCGTTTAAGTCCGGTTCGCTGCTGGTGGGCGAATCGCTTGACCACAGCACCCGCGACCTGGTGGTCGAGGCAATGGAGCGCACTGTCGGCGTGGATAGGCTCATTAACCTGCAGGCCATTCACATGGACGAGGACGCCGTGCCGCGCTGCCTTGGTATGAATGGGAGATCTACGTTGAGCCCGATATCTGGCGGGTGCCTCGCAGTAAATAACGGCATAGCGCATTGTCGGTGCGATGCTAAGAGGTAATGGCCCATGAGCGGTTCCAATCGGCGAGATTGCGTTGCCGGGACACCACGACATGGGCCATCTCGATAAAACGATGCCGCGTGTCGGCTGTTCTCAGGTCATCCGCAGTGACGAGAATGACGATCCAGCCGAGCAGTTGCAATGCGTTTCGCTTTGCCGCGTCGATTCGCATTTGTGCCGGATCGGCGTGATAGGCTCCCTGATATTCGAACGCGACGCGGCAGTCCGGATATGCCATATCCAATATGACGTATGAGTTGCCGATATTCACGCGATAGTTGGCGGTGGGGCATCCCAAGCCTGAATCCTTCAGCATCCCAAACAGCGTGTTTTCCGGCGGAGAATCCGTGTTCTCTGTCATGTAGGGCAGTGCCTCGTGGCATTTGTTACGACCTATGAACCGCGGACTGATTTCCAAGTAAGTATCGAAATCCTTGCGAGTGGCCATTCTGCGCCGTTTATCGCGGCTCATCAAAGAGGCTCCAATGGCCGCAAGTTCCTCCAATGTAGAGTATTGGGCCATCTGAGCCCACATCATGACCGGCGAGGCAATCCAGAACTGTTCATAATCCTTTTTGCGGATATCCAGTTTTCCCTTAAACACATGGAAGACCACGCCTTTGATTCGTCTGCGTTTGTTGGCACTGGAAACACAGGCGTGCACGGCATCAACAGATAGCGTGCAATGTCGGGGGATGGGCGCGCCGTAGTAGTTGGCCGCATTGATGTATCCCACCAGCAATGGACCTTTCGAACGGCGCGCAGCATCATTGCAGCGTTCACGTTCTGCTCGGCGTCGGCCGACAATATCCTCATGCATAAAAGAGCTCATGGTGCGACCGTAAAGCTGATTTGGACTTGAATGCAAGCCAGGCAGGGCAATGTGGTTCCAGCTTATGGAGTTATCCACATTGTCTATTTGCGCAGAGAACGGTTCTCAGTAGTATCTGTGCGCTCAAATGAACAAGAACATAACAATCTCACATCATCGCAAATGGCGACATGGCAGTGATTAGGGCATATTCCATGTGTGCTTCGGGCGTAGAGAAGTGTGCACAGACATTATTGAGAACCGTTCTCTGCGCGCCTATCTGGCTACGACCTCGGTGGGCAGGAGCCCCGTGCGCTGGAACGGCCGGTCCTCGATCTGGTCAAGCACTAGGGTAGCCAAGCTGACGCCGAATGCGTCCATTGGCTGGCGCACGGTGGTCAGCTGCGGGCACGCTGGCGTCGGCGTCGACGTCGGCAAGTACGACGGTCCGATGATATAGGCGATTCGTCGATACCCGCGCCCCAACATATGCTCGGTGAGCTTGCGTGAAGCGAGTCGGTTGTCGATGTCGACGGTGGGGAAGGGGTGGCGCTGCCATAGCCGACGCCGGAAATGGCGACTGGCACGCTGATATTGGCGAATCCCTGAAATAGAGGGTCGTCCTTATGAAATGTGTTGAGAATCCACGGGCCGTATCGCATGGCGCAGCGCAGTCTGCACCGCCCCGCCGCCGAACCAACCCCGGCAAGATCGCGCGCCGCGCCGGCACCACTATCCTCGCCCTGCTGTTCTGCGTCGTATGGTTCTTCCCGGTCTACTGGATGATTATCACCGCCGTAAAGCCGCGCGATGAGATCATGACCACGACCCCCGTGTTCTGGCCCATGCACCTCTCGATCGTCCTGTCGATTATTGTCGCGTTCTTCGCGTGCACGGCCCTGACCCTGTACCGCTTCCGCGGGCACAAGCCGATCATGGTGTTCGTGCTGGCCATCCAGATGACCTCTGGCGGCATCATCCCGCAGATCATCATCTACAACCAGCTCGGCCTGCTCAACAAATACAGCGGCCTGATTCTGGCGTACATCGCCGTGGTGCTGCCGTTCGCGATCTGGAACATGCGCGGGTTCTTCCTGAACATCCCGAAGGACATCTTCGAATCCGCGGCCGTGGAAGGCGCGAACGACTGGCAGATCCTGTGGAAGATCACCTTCCCGCTGGCCGCGCCCGGCATCGTCTCGACCTCGGTGTTCGCGTTCATCAACGCCTGGAACGACTACATGATCGCCTATACGTTCATGAAGGACCAGTCGAAGTACACGCTGCCGGTATGGCTGTCGTCCTTCTCGACACCCACCATGGGCACCGATTTCGGCGGGCAGATGGCCGTTTCGGTGACCTTCTCGTTGCCGGTGGTGGTGTTCTTCATGCTCATCCAGCACAACATCATGAAGGGTGTGACGACCGGTGCCGTGAAATAGCGTATGCCGCCGTACCTCACCAAACGATTCGTCCGCTGATGGCGGCGTGACCGCGTGTCGCCTGCCGTCAGCGGATGAACGATAATAAAAACAGTATGAAAGGAACAGCTGTGCCCACATTCGAATATAAGGCTGATGCCGCAACGCCGTGTCTCACCCTGATTCCCGCTCCGGTGACATTGGAATACACGCATGGCACGGCTATGATCGGGTCCTTGGTGACGATCGAGAAACGAATTCCCGAATATGCCGTCACCGAAGATGCCGATGAGACCTGGGAAACGCTGCCAATCGAGCAGCTGTCCAGCGAACTCGAGCGTTACTGCGGCGTCGCCGTCCGTACGCGCCGAGTACTCACAGCCACAGATGAAGCCGACGCCGGTGCCAATGCCGCCGAAAAAGCGCGAGATGCGGGCGTGGGTGCGGGTGCGGGCGCGGGTGCGCCGGCAGCGATGAACGGCACCGTCATATTGCTGTGTGTGGATGCGCGATTGGCGCATGACGAATACACGCTGGATGTGTTCGCCTCAGATACCATCGCCGTGCGTGGTGGCAGCGAAAGCGGATTGCGGTACGGCATGCAGACACTGCGGCAGATGATCAGGCAAACCTCGCGGACCTTGCCCTGCCTGCATATCCAAGACAAGCCTGCGTTCGCGGTGCGCGCCTACAGTCTTGACGTGACGCGCGGGCGTGTGCCGACGATGGCGTTCCTCACCTGGTTCATCGACCAGCTGGCGTTGTATAAGTACAACCAATTCCAGCTGTACGTGGAACATGCCTTCGCTTTCGGCGAGCTCAGCGAAGCGTGGCGCGGCACTGACCCGCTCACGGCCGACGACATCATGTTCCTGGACGAATACTGCGCACACCACGGCATCGAACTGGTGCCGTCCTTGGCCACTTTCGGGCACATGTATATGAACCTGCGCACCCGTGAACATCGTGGACTGGGAGAGTTCCCCGAAGACGCCGACCGTCCGTTCAGTTTCATCGAACGAATGGAACACCACACACTGAACGCAGCCAACCCCAAGTCGCACGATTTCGCCTCGCGCCTAATCGAGGAATACGCGCCGCTGTTCCGCTCGCGGTCCTTCAATATTGGTGGCGATGAGACTTTCGACTTGGGCCGTGGCCGGTCCGTACAGGACTCGCCGGGCGCCAGTCGCGATGAGCTGTATGCCGATTTCGTCAAAGACCTATGCAGCACGCTTGCCCATCGTGGTCTACAACCGATGCTGTGGGCGGATATCGCGCTCGAGAATCCGCACACCATGGACTTGCTGCCCGGCGACATCACGATGCTCAACTGGATGTATGAGCCGGATATCGACGAAAGCAAGATCCAGACCATCGCATCACAAGGCCGCCGCCAATTCGTGTGCCCTGCCGTGCGTGCGTGGAGCCGGTTCTTCCCCGACTATGACGGTGCCTGGCTGAACACGTACCGCATGGCGGTGGCCGGGCTCAAATATGGTGCGGAAGGCATGGTGGTCACCGATTGGGGTGACTATGGGCATGTCAATGATCCGCGGTTGAGCGTGCCGGGACTGTGCTACGGTGCGCAAAACGCGTGGAACCCGGTTGCAATTGACGCATGCGAAATGAACCATCGGATTTCTAATCTGGCGTATGGCGACGAATCCGGTTGGCTTATGGATTCACTCGCTCGCATCGACTCCGATGGAGTGTCGTTCCCCTGGGACCTCGCCGTGCAAGTGCTGGAACTGGAATACGGTTCCGGCACCGGCATGCTGAATACGGATGTGGCATCGTATGTGGAACGGTCGTGCGGGGGAGAGCTCATGTTTGACCGTGCGCTGGGATGCGCCGACGCGCGCCGCCGATTGCTCCTGCGGAACCATGCCCGTCTCGAACGACGCCGGGATTGCGACCGGGCGTTGATTGATTGCGGCAGTGCGGTTGTCGCGGTGCTCGATGGCTCGGCACGAGGAGGATTGAACCCGGAGCTGCTGTGGGTGATGCTGGATGGGCAGCGGTTGTTCAATAGACTGGGTGAGGAACTGCTGGTATTGGCTGGCGGCGAGGACGCCTGTGACACCAAGGATGTGACCGGCCGTGCGCTGGATGCCTCGCGCCGCGCCCGTCTTGCCGCCGATTTGGAGTTGTGGTTCGAACGGTACCGTGTGCAGTGGCTGTCCATCGGCCGTTACGCCGAATTGGCGCGTATCGCCCATGTGGTGTGGTCGTTTGCGGACATATTGCGTAGGGGAGCGCTATAGGGGGGCTCGCAGAAATTCGGTCCTGCTGAGAACAATGTGAGGCTTACGCGCCGTCAAACGCACATGGTGATTTCAAAAATGGCGAATTGCTGCCATTCTTGCACCTGTGCGTTTGATGGGAAATGTGCGTATGCCTCACATTTTTTGCATAAAGCATGAAAATGTGTGAGACCGGCGTCAAGGTCGAATTCGAGAAGAAGGCCTTCGAACAGATTCGCCAGAACGCCTCCCAGGTCCTCAACTCCGACGACGCTCCGGACGTTACGGAATACAACAAGGGCAACGCCACGTCCGGCCTGCTCGCCAGCCAAGGCCTGCTCACCAACCTCAACGATTACGTGTCCGAATATGGCTGGGACAAGATTATCACCGGTTCCTTGGCCGACACCGGCAAGTACGATGAGCAAGGCATGATGGGCTCCGGCGACTGGTACGGCATCACCACCGGCGCGGTGAAGTAAGGTCATTCGCACAACAGGCAATTCAATCAACAAGCAGCACATATTGATTTTGGTTTCGGCTGCCTTGTTCCCTGGCGGTCGAAACCACCTCTCCACCAAGGAGCAGCAACAATGAAGTTCACCAACGGCTACTGGATGATTCGTGACGGCGTCGACGCCCTCTACGCTCGTGAAGCCTACGAACTGGCGGCGGATGCCACCACCGAAAGCCTCAACGTCCTCGCCCCGACCTCCGTGGTGCGCGGCCGATACGATACCCTGAACCTGCCCACATTCAATGTGGACATCACCACACCTGCGGAAGGCGTGATTCGTGTGTGTGCCGAACACTGGCAAGGCGCCACCGAATACCCCGAATTCCCGCTCAATGCCGACGAACCCGGCAACCGTGATTACGTGACCGTTCAGGCGAACGGCAATGGCGACGGCGAAGTCGGCGTCAATGGCGCGGATGTCACGCTGACCACTGGCGGACTTACCGTGAAGGTCGTCAAGGGCGCCCCCTGGAACCTGACCTTCATCGGCGAGGACGGCAAGGTGCTCACTGAGTCCGCAGGCAAGTCGCTGGGCCGATTCAAGCTCGGTGCCGAATCGAACGTCACCGCCCAGCCGGTCAGCGAATTCGGTGTGACCATGGACGGTTCCGCCCGTGATGAATCCGACGTGTTCATTGCCATCCAGCTGCATCTGTCGGTTGGCGAAGACGTATACGGCTTGGGCGAACGCTTCGGCGCTTACGTGAAGAATGGTCAGAGCGTCGACATCTGGAATGAGGATGGCGGCACTGCTTCCGAGCAGGGCTACAAGGACATCCCGTTCTACATGACCTCCAATGGGTATGGCGTACTGGTCAACAACCGCGGCCATGTCTCCTTTGAGATCGGTTCCGAGAACACCGAGGCCACCATCAACTCCTTCATCGACGGTATGGCCGAGCGTGATATTCCGCTGGCCGCCTTCCACTACGACTGCTACTGGATGCGCGAGTTCCATTGGTGCGATTTCGAGTGGGACAAGCGTTTCTTCGGCGACATCGAATCCACGCTGAAGCGCCTGCACGAAGACAAGGGCTATCTGGTGCGCAAGCCCAATGGCGAAGTCTGGCAGACCGACTTCTGGCAGGCCGGCATGGGCTTGGTGGACTTCACCAACCCGGCCGCCCGTGAATGGTTCAAGGACAAGGTCAAGGCCCTGCTGAATCAGGGCGTGGACGCCATCAAGACCGATTTCGGCGAGCGCATCCCGCGCGACGTCGTCTGGTATGACGGCTCTCCGAAGCTCTCCATGCACAACTGGTACACCCAGCTGTACAACCAGGCCGTGTTCGAAGCCATCGAAGAAACCTACGGCAAGGGCAACGCCTGCCTGTATGCGCGCTCCGCGACGGTCGGCGGCCAGCAGCAGCCCGTGCATTGGGGCGGTGACTGCGAGTCCACCTTCAATGGCATGGCCCAGTCCTTGCGTGCCGGCCTGTCGCTGACCTCCTCCGGCTTCGGCTTCTGGAGTCACGACATCGGTGGCTTCGAAGGTGCGTTCCCGGATCCGGCCGTCTACAAGCGTTGGGTGGCGTTCGGCATGCTCGGCTCCCACTCGCGACTGCACGGTTCCACCGTGTACCGTGTGCCGTGGCTGTTCGACGAGGAGGACGAGAAGAACGGCGTCGCATTGGTGCCCGGCCAGACCGCCGTGGATGTGGTGCGCGAGTTCACCAAGCTCAAGCTTGAACTCATGCCGTATGTCTACCAGCTTGGCCTGCAGCCTCATGCGAACGGTACTCCGGTCATGCGTTCCATGTTCGTGGAATTCCCCGATGACCCGGCATGCCGCACGCTGGACCGTCAGTATATGTTCGGTCCGTCCATGCTGGTCGCCCCCGTGTTCACCTACTCCGGTGAGGTTTCCTATCGATTCCGCTGTGGGTGCGCGACGGCAGCGTAACGACATGAACATTTCAGCGTGGTGCTGTAACACTTCGGTGTTGCGGCACCACGTTTTTGTGCTGATATGGGGATTTGTACTAGTCGAATCCGCGAAATGTTCAGCAAATGTTCACGTAGCGAAATCGGCATAGAATGCGAACAAACGCATAACGGCACGGTGCTGTTCATGCGTACACCAACGCCAGACGAACCGCCGGAAAGAAGGGGTCTCCGTGATTGAGACAGTGGACGATATCAAGACGATTGCGAACGTCGGCACGGGAACCATGGGCCACGCGATCACGTTGCAGTTCGCGTTGGCCGGATATCCGGTGCATCTGGTCGGCCGCGGCGAGGCCTCGCTGGAGAAGGCGATGAAGGCGATTCGTTCGGATGCCGAGGACTTCGCCGAAGCCGGACTGCTCAAGGACGGCGACACCGTGGACGCGGTGCTGGCCCGCATCACCGGTTACGCCGACTATGCAAGCGGCGTGGCGGACGTGGACTTCGTCATCGAAGCGGTGTCGGAGAACCTGGATTTGAAGAAGTCCATCTGGGCCGAGATTGAGCAGGCTGCACCCGATGATGCGATTCTGGCCACAAACACTTCCGGCCTGAGCCCCACGGAGATTCAATCGGCACTGAAGAAGTCCGAGCGTTTCGTGGTGGCGCACTTCTGGAACCCGGCACAGTTGATGCCGCTGGTCGAAGTGGTGCCGGGTGAGAAGACCGACCCGCACGTGGTGGATGTTACGTTCGACCTGATGACCAAGATCGGCAAGAAGCCGGCGAAACTCAACAAGGAAGCGCTGGGATTCATCGGCAACCGACTGCAGATGGCGGTGCTACGCGAGGAATTCCACATCATCCAGGAGGGGATCGCCGACGCGGCCACCGTGGACGACGTGATGAAGTACAGCCTCGGCCGCCGCTGGAACCTGGTCGGCCCGATCGCCAGCATCGACCTCGGCGGCCTCGATGTGTTCTATAACATCAGCACTTACCTGTTCGACGATATGGACAACGGCACCGGCCCGAGCCCGCTGCTCGCCGAGAAGGTCAGGGAAGGCAATCTCGGCGCCAAAACCGGCCAGGGCTTCTTCTCCTGGCAGGGCGAGGACGGCAAGCGCATCATCGAATCCCGCAACAAGGCCCTGCTGCGCGCGCTGAAGAACGACGCCGCGGATGCCGCCGCTGCGCAGGCGTGAGGCATAAATATCAAGGATCGGTGACGACGATGACGTCCACAGAACACAGCACGCGAGCCGACATGCTGGCCCATATGGGCAGCCTTCAGCAGGCCGCCTACGTGCGCCCGATCGAATACTAGGAAGGCCGAGCCCACGGCCTCAAGGCCATCGAGGTGAAGAACGGTCCGTTGCGTTTCGTGTCCATGGCCGACCGCGCCCTCGACGTCTGCCAGTTCGAATACCGCGGCGAGAACCTCGTACTGCGTCGCACAATCACCAGCGTGTACGGCCGGCTGTCGATCACGGTCGAGGATGAGGTGACCAACGAATCCTTCCGCGACGATCAGTCCCGAAAGCGTGTACCTGCACGAGCTCGCCGCCGACGAGAACGGCCGCAGCTTCGCCGCCGTGGTCAACCGCAAGCTCGGACTCGGAGTCGTCATCGACTTCGACGCCAGCCTCTTCCCATACTTCATGGAATGGAAGTCGACGGGTGCGGGCGACTACGTGGTCGGCCTCGAACCCTCGAACTCCAGCGTCCACGGCCGAGGCTGGCACGAGCAGCGCGGCGACCTGCACGCCATCGCCCCGCAGGCCAGCGAACGCAAGTCCCTGACCTTCACCGTCATCGAAGGCGAGGCCGCGATTGACGGGCTCATCGCCCGCCGCGACGCCCTGCTCGGCTGAATTGTGAGATAATATCGGCCGATATGTGAATGGCTGATTAGCGTGGGGAGCATGGTTACCTGGGATTCGGAACAGTATCTGCGATTCAAACGGGAGCGCACGCAGCCGGCGCGTGATCTGGCGATGCAGCTGCCGCCGGACGACGGCAGCGTCACGCGCGTGCTGGATATTGGCTGCGGGCCGGGCAACAGCACGGCCGTGCTGCGCGAGCGCTATCCCCATGCCAAGATTCTCGGCGTCGACAGCTCGCCGGTCATGATCGAGACAGCGCGCAAAACCTATCCCGACATCGATTTCCAGCTGTGCGACGTGTCCGCGCGGCTGGACGAGCTGCCGGCCGACTTCGACGTGGTCTTCTCCAATGCCTGCATCCAATGGGTGCCGGACCATCCGCATCTGATTCCCGGACTGCTCGCCCGGCTCAGGGTCGGGGAGTGCTGGCTGTGCAGACGCCGATGAACTATGAGGAGCCGATTCACCGCATCATCGGTGGTATCGTGCACTCGCCCGCGTTTGCGGACAAGCTGCCGCAGCAACGCGAGTTCTACAACCTCACGCCGCCCGAATACTGGGAGCTGCTGCATGCGCATGCCAGCGCCTTCCGCATGTGGAAGGTCACGTACATGCACACGCTGCCCTCGCATGAGGCGGTTATGGACTGGTATCGTGGCACCGGCATGAGGCCGTATCTGCAAGCGCTTGACGACGCCGGGCGCAAGAAGTTCGAGGCCGAAGTGTTCGCCCAAGTCCGCGAGGAATACCCCACACAGTCGGACGGCAGCATCATCTTCCCCTTCCCACGTTTCTTCTTCCTCGCGACTCGGTAGAAGCTCGCCGGATTCGCGTACTGGGCGGCGCGACCTGTTTCCCGCGCCGCCAGCTGTGGGTTGACCTCGCTACTGGGCTTGCGGTGATGCCGCTGGCTGCTGCGCTGTTTCCGATTGCGATGGCATTTGCATATGCGGCGCAATCCTCGGGACTGTTCGGCATCGGGCTTGGTGCGGTGACCATGATCATCGGCCTGTGGATGCTGCTGCGGCGGCGCTGGACGGTGCCGGCGTCGGGCGAAGATTCCCCGGACGATGCCGTTCCTGCAGTCGAGATCACGGCTGAAACCGAGGCGTAGGGCGTCGCAATGCCTGTTTACAATCGACCCGAATGGTCTTTGTGGTGAGAAGAGGCATATGGTGAGGCTGCCGACGTTGAACGTGAATTGGAGTCGCGATCGGGTCTACGTGATTCGGCGCGGAGTGGTCGCCTGCTGTATCCTGTTCTGCCTGATCGGCGCCGGAGTCGAGACCGCGGCGGCGCAGCGCAGCTGGCCGCGAGCCGACACCGCAACCGCCGCCGCAACCGCAGCGGCGAACGAGCCCACGGCCGTTACCCGCAAGCAGGTTCCCGATAGCGGCAAACAGGGCGGGTCGCGGAAGACGCAGAACACGCAGAACGGCGATGACAAAGCCGCGCAAAGCGTGGACTGGAAGGGACCGACCGGCAAACAGCCCGACCTATCCCAGTACTCCGACCTGAGCGTGGAGGTCAGTCTCGCCAAACAACGGGTGTACGTCAAGTCCGGTGGCCAGACCATTTATACGATGATCGCCAGTACCGGCGTCGACGACGCCACCCCGCACGGCTCGTACACCATCGATACGCGCGGTGAACACTTCTACAATGCCGAAGAAGGCATGGGCGCCGACTATTGGGTGCAGTTCTACGGTTCGTACCTGTTCCACTCGGTGCCGACCGGCGAGGCCTTCGGCGACTATCTGCCGGAGGAGGGTGCCAAACTCGGCCAGCCCGCCTCGCACGGCTGCGTGCGCCTGGCCGTGGCCGACGCGCAATGGTTCTATGACCAGGTGCCGGACGGCACGCTGGTCACCATCGCGTAGGGTGGTCTCTCCCTCAGTCTCGTTGCGCTCGACAGCTCCCTCGTCAGAGGGAGCTTATCAGAGGGAGCTTAGCTGATTAGCGCGCTTCGGGCGGGCGGTATTGGTCGTCGGCGGTGAAGCAGGTGCGGTAGATCATGACCATGATCAGGCCGTCGGCCAGCAGGGTCAGCGCGGCGATGGCGTCGAGGACCACGAACTGGTACTTGGCGGCGTTGAGCGGGTCGCCGCCGGCGATCACCTGACCGGCCATCATGCCCGGGATCGTCACGATGCCGCTGGACGCCAGCGAGGCGGTGGTGGGCAGCAGGCCCAAGCGAATCGACGAGACGATGGACGGGCGGGCCGACTCCCACGGGGTCGCTCCCAGCGCCAGCATCATATCCACCTCGTCACGCCGCTCCTCCATGCTCTCGTAGAAACGGCTCAATCCCACCGCCAAGGCGGTTACGGTGTTGCCCAGCAGCATGCCGGTCAGCGGCACCACCAGCTGGGGCGCGTACCACGGGTGCGGGCGCACGATGAGCTCGGTGACCAGCGCCAGCATCAGCAGCATGGTGATGACCAGGCTCAGGAAGATCGGCCCGGCAAGGCCCTTGGGGATGCCGCGTGCGCGGGACATCACGATCTGCACGGCCGCCACCAGCATGACCGCCATCAGGGCGAACACCATCCACACGCTGTTCGACCGGATCACGTAGCCGATGATGAAGCCCATGGCGCACAGCTGCACCAATGCGCGGCACGACGACCACATCAGGGTCTTGCCGATGCCCATATGCATGAGTTCGCTGATGATGGCCGCCACGGCCACCATGCCCAGCGCGATGAGCAGACCCCAGATATCGATGTTGTAGGAATTGCCCAGATCGCCGCTCATGCCTGCGTCTCCTCATTTTCATCGGCGCCGGCAGGCATCGCGTTCGCGTCCTGCGCCGCCGAATCCGTCATCTCGCGTTCGGTCAGCCGCCCCTTGTCCAGCGTCAGCGTGCGGGTGGCCCGTCCGTCCGGCGGACGGTGGCGGATGCGGATGATCGCCATGCCGTGTGCGGCCGCGTCCGCCATGATTGTAGCCACCTTGGCCGCGTTGTCGTCGTCGAGACCGGCATCTACCTCGTCGGCCAGCAGCACCTTCGGATCGGTGAGCAGTGTGCGGGCCAGGGCCACGCGGGCCGCCTGGCCGCCGGACAGGTCGTGCGGGGCGCGCTCCAGATCGATGTCCTCGCAGCCCATCGCGTCCAACGTCGTGCGGATGCGCTCGTCGGGCAGCAGATGCTCGCCCTTGCCGCCCTTGCCGCGAATCGCGAGCGTCCAGGGCAGGCGGATCGCCTCGGCCACGTTCTTGCCCGTCAGAATCGGCTTCTGCGGCAGGTAGGCGACATCCCGCCGCCACTGCTGCGGCGTGAACTCGCCGCTGCCCTTGCCTTCAAGGGCGAACGCGCCGTGCGCATGCGGGTTGAGCCGGGCGCACGCGGTCAACAGACTCGACTTGCCGGAGCCGGACGGTCCCACCAGATCGACGATCTCGCCGCGCTCCACAGCAAAGGACAGGTTCTCGAACACCGTGCGTTCGTCGTCCGCCGGCGATTGCGCGGGGATGACGCAGGACACGGATATGGCTTCGAAGAAGGATCGCATATTCATCCAGTCTAGCCAGGGGCACATGGGAAACCCCAGCGTTCACTTCCTGTATACCCGGTGTGGCATAATAGCCGAGGCAATTTTTGGGCTTTGCCTAAGCTAGTTTGAATTTGAAATAGGTGAATAACGTGGCACAGACTACTAACGACATCAAGAACGGATCCGTCCTGAACCTCGACGGGCAGCTGTGGACCGTCATGAAGTTCCAGCACGTCAAGCCGGGCAAGGGCCCCGCCTTCGTGCGCACCACCATCAAGAACGTGCTCTCCGGCAAGATCGTCGACAAGACCTTCAACGCGGGCATGAAGATGGAATTCGAGACCGTGGACAACCGCACTCTCCAGTACTCCTACGAGGACGGTGACAACTTCGTGTTCATGGACATGACCACCTACGATCAGATCATGGTTCCGAAGACCCTTCTGGGCGACAAGGCCAAGTTCCTGCTCGAAGGCACCGACTGCCTGGTCTCCTTCCACGACGGCACCCCGCTGAGCGTCGATCTGCCGGGCTCCGTGGTCCTGACCATCACCCACACCGAGCCGGGCCTGCAGGGCAACCGCTCCAACGCCGGCACCAAGCCGGCCACCGTTGAGACCGGAGCCGAGATTCAGGTCCCGCTGTTCATCAATGAGGGCGACCGCGTCAAGATCAACACCGAGGACGGTTCCTACACCGGCCGCGAGAACAACTGATCTCCGCATCCTCAACAGACGACCGACCGTATAAAGGACTAGGACAGCAGCAGTATGGCACGTTCCACCGCGCGCAAAAGGGCTCTGAACACCCTGTACGAAGCCGACGAAAAAAGCCAGGATATTCTCTCCCTGCTTGACGAGCGCATCGCACATCCCGGTGCCCAGACCCCGCTTCCCGACTATGCCATTGAAATCGTCAAGGGCGTGGCCGAGCACCGTCGTCAGATCGACATGACCCTGGACGAACACTCCACGGGTTGGAAGGTCCGCCGTATGGGCGTGGTCGATCGCAACATTCTGCGTATCGCCGCTTGGGAGATTCTGTTCACCGATGATGTGCCGGACAAGGTCGCCATCGACGAGGCTCTGGCATTGGCCAAGACCCTGTGCGATGACGATTCGCCCGCTTTCATCCATGGCCTGCTGTCTGCGGTGTGCACCGCCAAGAATGCAGCACCAGCACCGGAGTCCGTGGCAGAAGAGGCCGATGAGGAATCGTCCGATTCCGCTGCCGCCGCATCCGAGCCGACCGATGAGGGCGATGTTTCCGATTCGCCCGATTCGTCCGGTGCATCCGACGAGCCTGCTGCCCCGTCCGCTGAGATTCAGCCGACGGTCGATTAGTCATTTGTTGTTCAGCCTCCCCATTCGGGAGGCTTTTTCATGGGCGGACACTTGTGCCGCCGTACATTCTCAAGTCGGCACCTTGCCGACAGCCCCGCCAGCGGGGGTGAGACTTTGCGTCCAACGGCGTGTGAGTCTGCGCTGGCCGTTAACCTTGGTACGAATACCCGAAAAACATAAGGGGGTTTTGGTGAGCCAGAACGAGTCCGGGACCATCGCAATTCCGATGTATGACAAGGACGATGCAGTCCTCGTTTTGGAAGACGGACAGGTATATGTGGGGGAGCCATACGGCGCCCTTGGCGAGACGACCGGTGAGATCGTCTTCGCCACCGGTATGACCGGATACCAAGAGACGCTCACCGATCCGAGCTACGATCGCCAGATCGTTGTGCAGACGTTCCCGCACATCGGCGATACCGGCGTCAACAGCGAAGACCCTGAGTCCTCCCGCATCTGGGTTGCCGGATACATCGTGCGTGATCCCTCTCCGAACGTGAGCAACTGGCGTGCCGAAGGCAGCCTGGACGACGACCTCGCCAAGAACGGCATCGTCGGCCTGAGCCACATCGACACCCGCAAGCTGGTGCGCCACCTGCGTTCCGCAGGCGTGATGCGCGCCGGCATCTTCTCCGGCGACGCCCTGACCGATCAGGCCACCGGCGCGCTCAAGACCATCGAGCAGCTGCTCGAAGACGTCAAGAACACCCCGCAGATGCAGGGTCTGAGCCTGTACGACGAGGTGTCCACCAAGGAGACCTACACCATCGAACCGTGCGGCGAGTACGAAGGCAAGGAGCCGCTGTACACCGTGGCCGCTGTGGACCTCGGTATCAAGGGCATGACCCCGCACCGCATGGCCGAACGCGGCTGCCGCGTGCACGTGGTGCCCTCCACCATCACCTTCGCCGAAATCGAGAACCTGAACCCGGACGGCGTCTTCTTCTCCAACGGTCCGGGCGACCCGGAACAGGCCGGTCCCGAAATCGAGCTGCTGCGCCAGGTACTTGACGCCGGCTACCCGTTCTTCGGCATCTGCTTTGGCAACCAGCTGCTCGGCCGCGCACTCGGCTTCGGCACCTACAAGCTCAAGTTCGGCCACCGCGGCATCAACCAGCCGGTCAAGGATCTGACCACCGGCAAGGTCGAGGTCACCGCCCACAACCACGGCTTCGCGGTCGACGCCCCGATCGGCAAGCAGGTCGACGCGCCGTTTGAAAACGGCAAGTACGGCAAGGTGTTCGTCTCCCACATCGATCTGAACGACGACGTGGTCGAAGGCCTGCAGTGCGTGGACATCCCCGCATTCTCCGTGCAGTACCACCCGGAGGCCGCAGCAGGCCCGCACGATGCGGCCTACCTGTTCGACCGTTTCTGCGAACTTATGAAGAACAACTCCAAGGAAGGTAAGTGATATGCCGAAGCGCACCGACATCAAATCCGTGATGGTCATCGGCTCCGGCCCGATCGTGATCGGTCAGGCTGCGGAGTTCGATTACTCGGGCACCCAGGCATGCCGCGTCCTTCGTGAGGAAGGCATCCGCGTCATCCTCGTCAACTCCAACCCGGCCACCATCATGACCGACCCGGAGATGGCTGACGCCACCTACATCGAGCCGATCGCCACCCCGATCCTCGAGCAGATCATCGCCAAGGAACGCCCCGACGCGCTCCTGCCCACCTTGGGCGGCCAGACCGCGCTCAACGCCGCCATGGCGCTGGGCGAGGCCGGCGTCCTGAAGAAGTACAACGTCGAACTGATCGGTGCTTCCCTGGAAGCCATCGACCGTGGCGAGGACCGTGAACTGTTCAAGAAGGTCGTTGACGAGGCCGGCGCCGAATCCGCCCGCTCCGACATCGCCCACAGCATCGAGGAAGTCGACAAGATCGCCGAGAAGTTCGGCTACCCGCTGGTCGTGCGCCCGAGCTTCACCATGGGTGGCCTGGGCTCCGGCATCGCCCACAACGAGGAGGAGCTGCACCGCATCGCCGGCGCCGGCATCCATTACTCGCCCACCGACGAAGTCCTGATCGAAGAGGGCATCGAGGGCTGGAAGGAATTCGAGCTCGAGCTCATGCGCGACCGCAACGACAACGTCGTGGTCGTCTGCCCGATCGAGAACGTCGACCCGGTCGGCGTGCACACCGGTGACTCCATCACCGTGGCCCCCTGCTTCACCCTGACCGACCGCGAATACCAGAAGCTGCGTGACATCGGCATCGCCATCATCCGTGGCGTGGGCGTGGACACCGGCGGCTGCAACATCCAGTTCGCCGTTCATCCGGACACCGGTCGCATCATCGTCATCGAGATGAACCCGCGCGTCTCCCGTTCCTCCGCACTGGCCTCCAAGGCCACCGGCTTCCCGATCGCCAAGATCGCCACCAAGCTGGCCCTCGGCTACACGCTCGACGAGATTCGCAACGACATCACCCAGTCCACGCCGGCCTCCTTCGAGCCGACCATCGACTACGTGGTCACCAAGGTGCCGCGCTTCGCTTTCGAGAAGTTCCCGGGCGCCGACCCCACCCTGACCACCTCCATGAAGTCCGTGGGCGAGGCCATGGCCCTGGCCGGCAACTTCCAGGAGTCCCTCGGCAAGGCCATGCGCTCCATCGACAAGCGCCACATGGGCTTCAATTGGGATGGCGAGAAGCCGTCCGCCGAAGAAGTGGCCGAACTGCTTGAGGCCATCCACACCCCGACCGAACACCGTTACCTGCAGCTCATGCGCGCCATCTGGGGCGGTGCCACGCTGGAGCAGGTGTTCGCGGCCACCAAGATCGACCCGTGGTTCCTGAAGCAGATCTTCCTCATCAATGAGACCGCCATGACGGTGCGCGAGGCCGAAACCCTCACCCCGAAGCTGCTCAAGAAGGCCAAGCTCGCCGGTCTGTCCGACGTGCAGGTGGCCCACCTGCGTGGTTTGGGCGATGAAGGCGAGAACACCATCCGCGAACTGCGCTGGACCTACGGTCTGCGCCCGGTCTACAAGACCGTCGACACCTGCGCCGCCGAGTTCGACGCCGCCACGCCGTACTACTACAGCTGCTACGCCGACGAAACCGAGCTGCGCCCGCGCGAACGCGAGGCTGTGATCATCCTCGGCTCCGGCCCGAACCGCATCGGTCAGGGCATCGAGTTCGACTACACGTGCGTGCACGCCGTGCAGGAGCTTGGCAAGGACTATGACACCATCATGGTCAACTGCAACCCGGAGACCGTGTCCACCGATTACGACATGTCCGACCGCCTCTACTTCGAGCCGCTCACCTTCGAGGACGTGCTCGAGATCTACGAGGCCGAGAAGAAGATGGGCCCGGTCAAGGGCGTCATCGTCCAGCTCGGCGGCCAGACCCCGCTGTCCTTGGCCGCGCGTCTGAAGGCCGCCGGCGTGCCGATTCTCGGCACCACCCCGGAATCCATCGACTTGGCCGAGAACCGTGAGCTGTTCGGCGAAGTGCTCAAGAAGGCGGAGATGAACGCCCCGCGTTACGGCACCGCCCTGAGCCTCGAAGAGGCCAAGGAAGCCGCCCACCGCATCGGTTACCCGGTGCTCGTGCGCCCGAGCTACGTGCTCGGCGGCCGTGGCATGGAAATCGTCTACGATGACAAGCAGCTCAACAAGTACGTGGACCGCGCACTTGCCGAGGCCAAGGCCGATACCGTGGTCTCCGGTCGCCTGCCCTCCCCGCTGCTCATCGACAAGTTCCTGCAAGACGCCATCGAAATCGATGTCGACGCACTGTTCGACGGCGAGGAACTATACATCGGCGGCATTATGGAGCACGTCGAGGAGGCCGGTGTCCACTCCGGTGACGCCGCCTGCACCCTGCCTCCGTCCACCCTGTCCGACGACCAGATTCGTCGCCTGCGTGAAGGCACCTACGCCATCGCCAAGGGCTGCCATGTGCAGGGCCTGATCAACGTGCAGTACGCCTTCATGGCCAACACGCTGTACGTGATCGAAGCCAACCCGCGCGCCTCCCGTACCGTGCCGTTCGCCTCCAAGGCACCGGCGTGGCACTGGCCAAGGCTGCTGCCCGCATCATGGCCGGCGAAACCATCGCCGATCAGCGTGCCAACGGTCTGCTGCTGCCTAAGGGCGACGGCGGCGACATCCACCCCGGCCAGCAGGTCGCGGTTAAGGAATCCGTGCTGCCGTTCAAGCGCTTCCGCACCCCGGTGGGCAAGACCGTCGACATCCTGCTCGGACCTGAGATGCGTTCCACCGGTGAGGTCATGGGCTTCGACCGTGACTTCCCGCACGCCTTCGCCAAGAGCCAGCTCGCCGCCTACGACGGTGGCCTGCCGACCCACGGCAACGTGTTCATCTCCGTGAACGACACCGACAAGCGTCAGCTGCCGTTGATCGCCGTTCGTCTCGAGGAGCTTGGATTCAAGCTCTGGGCCACCGAGGGCACCGCCTCCGTGCTTCGCCGTTACGGCATCGAGTCGAACATCGTGGACAAGATCAGCACCCGCGTGGACACCGATCCGGAAGCCCCGGTCGAGGTGCATCACGCTGCCGGATCCGTGGGCAAGAACGTGGTTCAGCTCATCGAGGAAGGCAAGATCGACATGATCCTCAACACGCCGAACTCGCGCGGCTCCCGTTCCGACGGCTACTCCATCCGTGCCGCCGCCATTGCCGCCGATCTGCCGCAGTTCACCACCATCACCGAGTTCCAGGCCGCACTGCTCGCTATCGAGGCCGTGAAGCATAATGATTATCAGATCATGAGCATTCAGGAGCATTCGAAGCAGCTGTTCGAATTGGAGCGACGGGAGTTCTGATGACTACACTCAGCAGTGAGGAATTGCAGGCACAACGTTCGGATTTCGGTCTGCGATTAAGCAATTCAATGGCCAAATACGGGCCGCTGTGTGTGGGCATTGACCCGCATCGCAAGCTCCTCACCGACTGGGGATACAACGTCGACGCCGAAGGCGCCGAACTCTTCTCCATGCGTATGCTGCAGGCCGCCAACGGGCGCGCCGCAGCAGTCAAATTCCAGACGCCGATGTTCGAGCGCTACGGAGCCAAAGGTTTCGAAGCGCTCGAGCGCGTGCTCTACGCGGCACGACAAATGGGCGTCATCACCATCGTCGATTGCCTGCGCGGCGGCCTGTCCACCACGATTTCCGCCATCGCAGACGCCTATTTCAAGCCCGGTGCACCGTTGCTGGCCGACGCCATCACGCTGCTGCCGTACTATGGCGCGCGTTCGTTGAACGGCCTGATTACCGAAGCGCTGGAAAACGGACGCGGCGTGTTCATCGCCTCCCTGACCTCCAACCCGGAAGGCATGAGTCTGCAGACCGCGTTGCGCCAGAGCGGCGATTACAAGGGACGTACCGTGGCCTACGGCATCGCCTCCACCGCGCAGAAGCATAACGTGGATATCGAAGGCATGGGCTCGGTGGGTCTGATCATCGGTGCCACCATCGGCCAATGGATGCAGGATTCCGGCGTGGACCCCTCCAAGTTCACCGGTCCGATTCTTTCCCCCGGTTACGGTTGGCAGGGTGCCGAGGCCAAGGATCTGAAAACCGTGTTCCGCGGTACGCGCGGCAACGTGCTGGTCACCGTGTCCCGCTTTATCGCCTCGCATGGGCCGGATATCGCCGCACTGAGCCAAGCCACCGAGTCGATTGCGCTTGACGTACGTCAGGCGCTGATGGAAGCCACTGTCGAAGGCTCGGAAAACCAGTAATCAGAACGGAATCAGATGTCGCGGCATGCGTACGTGTCTATCTCATCGCGTACGTCGCATCACGATTCATATTCTTCCCTGTTCGTCGGGGCTGTAGCAGTTACCGGTCATCTCGTCGGTGAGCCGTTACCACGTTGGATTCATAATCGCTGCACACCACATCATCTCCGGAGGACCCATGACTGAAAACACCCATGCTGGCCGTCTAATCGTCCTGACTGGCCCCACCGCAGTAGGTAAGGGCACCGTGGAAGCCAAGCTGCGCGCCGACCACCCCGAAGTGTGGGTGTCCGTCTCCGCCACCACACGCGCTCCGCGCCCGGGCGAGGTTGATGGCGTCAACTATTGGTTCCTTACTGAAGACGAGTTCCTGGCCCGCGAAGCGGCCGGTGAGTTCCTGGAAACCGCCGTGGTGCACGGCATGGCCCACTACGGTACATTGCTCAAGCCTGTGGAGGAACATCTGGCCGCCGGTGTGCCCACGATTCTGGAAATCGACCTGCAGGGTGCCCGCCGCGTCAAGCAGCGCGCCGCCGAGCTCGACCTCGAAGTGGTGTACGTGTTCATCGCGCCGCCAAGCTTCGAAGAGCTCGAGCGCCGCCTGATCGGCCGCGGCACCGAAACCGCCGAACAGCAGGCCCGTCGCTTGGAGACCGCCAAGGTGGAGCTCGCCGCCGAAAGCGAATTCGACGTCACCATCGTCAACGAAACCGTTGATCAGGCCGCTGCCGACCTCTGGTCCGTCATCGCCAAGGAATACGGGCTGTAAACTACCGCTTTACCACCAACTGCTGGTGGAGGATTTCGGCGCTGTTTTTGGCCGGCGCCTGCTTCCAGCGGATTGCTTCGGTTTCGTGATGCTCGGTGACGTAATGCCGCATCCATTCGAAGCACTGCTGGGTTTGGATGGCATCGCTTAATGCGCGGTGCTCCTCATTGTCCGCGATGCCGAAGCGTACGATCAGGTCGGCCAGACGGTGATGCCGCTGCGCGGGGAACAGGGCGCGGCTGATCTGCATCGTGTCATAATCCGCGCAGGCAAAGCCGCAGCCGGCGATATGCCGGGTGTTGTAATCCAGGAATCGCAGATCGAAGCTGACGTTATGGCCGACAATCGGCTCGACGGCGGGACCGGCAGCCGGGGTAGCGAGCCATGCGATGAATCGGGGAAGCACCTCGTCAATCGGATCGAGGTCGGCCACCATCGCATCGGTGATGCCGGTCAGCGTGGTGATCTGACGCGGAATCGGCCGCAAGGGATTCACCAGCTGCTGGAATTGATCGACGATATGCCCCTCCCGCACGCGCACGGCACCGATTTCCGTGATGGCGCAACTGTTCGGGTAAAAGCCGGTGGTCTCCAAATCCAGCGCCACATAATCGGTGGGGAAGACGGCATCGTCCATGGCGATTCGCCCGCCGGCACCATGATTGGGCTGGGATGGTTGGCCGAAAACGGTAATGCCGGAAGTGGTCACGGAGGCTCCTCATATCAGTCGGTGTTCGGTGACTTATTGTACCGGCATCCCGGTCTGACGGTAAAATTATTCCCTCCCGGTTTTTCTCGGATATATTGGTTAGGCGGCCGGCAATTGCGCGGCGCATCGGGAAGGGAGCACAGCTGATGAAACAGATAGTGGCAGGCATCGTGGCGCATGTGGACGCGGGCAAGACCACGCTGTCCGAGGCGCTGCTCTACCGTACCGGTGAGATCCGCAAATTGGGGCGAGTAGATCACGGCGATGCGTTTCTGGACACCAATTCCTTGGAGAAGGCGCGAGGCATCACGATCTTCGCGCACCAAGCGTTGGTTGAACACGGCGACCTGCGACTGACCCTGCTGGATACGCCGGGGCACGTGGACTTCGCAGCCGAAACCGAACGGGTGCTGCGTGTGCTTGATTACGCGATTCTTGTGGTCTCCGGCACGGATGGCGTGCAAGGCCATACCGAGACACTGTGGCGTCTGCTGGCCAGATACGGTGTGCCGACGTTCATCTTCGTCAACAAGTGCGACGCCGCCGGATTCGACCGCGAGGCCATTCTGGCACAGTTGCGCAAACGCCTGAGCGATGCGATATATCCGCTGCCGGCAATGGAGCAGTCCACTGAGGGCAGCGCGGTACCGTTGGACGCGTTCGCCGAAGACATTGCCACCCTGGACGAGGAGGCGATGAACGACTATCTGGAACATGGCGCGCTGTCCGTGGGCAGATTGCGAGCGATGATCGCCGTACGCGAACTGTTCCCCGTATATTTCGGCTCGGCATTGAAACTCGAAGGGGTCGAGGAATTCCTGGACGGGCTGGAGACGTTCACCCGCGAACGTGAATGGCCGGCCGCCTTCGCCGCACGCGTGTTCAAAATCGCCCACGACGGCCAGCACAACCGTATGACGTGGCTGCGCGTCACCGGCGGTGCGCTCAAAGCCAAGGAGATCGTCTCTTCATCCTCGTGCGCCGCGGCGTCGACAGCACCGTCGCCGGTACAGGGGGATGATGGCACGGTATGGTCCGAGAAAGTCGATCAGGTGCGCGTCTACAATGGCGCCAAATTCGAGACGGTCACCGAGATACCTGCCGGATCGGTGTGTGCGGTGACCGGACTGACGCGGACCTTCCCCGGCGAAGGGCTGGGAGCGGAACCGGACGCCGAATCACCGTCGCTGCAACCCGTGTTGACCTACACGGTGTTGCCCGCCGGAGCGGAATCCGATACGGCCGGCACCTCGGGAGCGGCCAAACGCGGTGGCGCCGGCCATAACAGCGTGAATCAGGACGATGCCGAGCATGATGCCGCCAAGTCGGGAACCGGCCGCAATGAGGAGAACGACACCGCTCGCCAGACCGCGGCGGACAATAGCTCGCCGGCCCGTCCCCAGTTCGATGATCTGACCTTGCATAAGGTCATCACCGCATTGCGTGAGCTGGAAGACGAAGACCCGTTGTTGCATGTGGTGTGGGTGGAACGGCTGGCCGAGATTCATGTGCAATTGATGGGCGCAGTCCAGCTGGAGATCATCCAGCAGACCCTGCACGACCGGTTCGGTCTGGATGTGTCGTTTGGCCCCGGCTCCATCCTGTACCGTGAGACCGTCACTGCGCCGATCGAAGGCGCAGGTCATTTCGAGCCGCTCCGTCATTATGCCGAAGCACATATCCTGCTGGAACCAGGGGAGCCGGGCAGCGGAGTCACTGTGGCCTCGGCCCTGTCCGAAAACGATTTGGACCGCAATTGGCAACGGCTGATTCTGACCCATCTGACCGAGCGTGAGCATCTCGGTGTGCTCGTTGGCGCGCCGCTCACCGATATCAAGATGACTTTGGTGGCTGGCCGCGCGCATCTGAAGCATACCGAAGGCGGCGACTTCCGCCAAGCCACCTATCGTGCGATTCGTCAGGGGCTTATGGAAGCCAGAGCTGGAGTCAGTGGCCGGCCCGAGACGCCGGTCGAGAGCTGTCCGGACACCGCAGGGGAGGGCAACTGCCGACTGCTGGAACCGTGGTACCGGTTCCGGCTCGAAGTGCCAGCAGACATGATCGGCCGTGCCATGAGCGACATCCAGCGCATGGCCGGCATCTTCGAATCCCCGGTCACCGATGGCGAATACGCCGTGATCGAAGGCGAGGCGCCGGTGTCCGAGATGCGCGACTATGCGATGGACGTGAACCAGTACACGCACGGCCATGGCCGTTTCTCCGCCACTTTCGGCGGCTACAAGCCATGCCATGACGCCGAACAGATCATCGCAGCCGCCGCTTACGATCCCGAAGCAGATCTGGACAACACCCCCGACTCGGTCTTCTGCGCCCACGGTGCCGGCTACCCCGTCAAATGGTATAAGGTCCCCGAATTCGCCCACGTAGACTACGCCATGTGAGGTGGTGACTACCAAATCTGCGGCCGAATGAATCCGTTGGTCTCCAAGAACCGTTGAATATCGCGCATTTCCGGCATATTAATGGAATGGGCCATGCCCGGATACACTTGTTCGGTCAACGTGCCGTGCTCGTGCCAGAACTCACCCATCGCCGTCACATCGGCTTTCGGGAAGATGTCGTCTGCAGCACCATGCCCGTAGAACACCGGCGGCTTCAACGCAGCCAGCTCGGCGTCTCCAGAGACCGGCCCCGGAGCCAACCAGCCGGAGCAGGAGACCGCTGCCGCATACCGTTGCGGATTGCATCGCAAAAGATGCGCGGCCAAGAGGCCGCCCTGCGAGAATCCCATGGCAACCACCGGCCGAGTGGCGGGAATATGCTCCGCAACCCATGCATCAATGGCTTGGGCGGCTTCAGTCGCCTGCTTGTCTAATGATTCGCCCTCCGGCACACCTTCATGCGCCCACGCACCGAACCATGTATATCCCATGCCATAGGCGATGGGTGCCTGCAAACTGGCATAATCAGCCGAACCGGCACCGCAATAGTTCAGCAGATCGGGCAAATCGTATTCATTGGAACCCCAGCCGTGCAACAGCACGAACACCGGAGCGGTTTCGGGACCGGTCAAACGGGTCAGAGCTTTGGTGATCTTCATAGCCTCAGTGTATCCACCGTTTGGGCGACAATAATGCCCTGATGTTCGCCCATCGAGTAACGTCCCATAAGTAATGCGTATAGCGCAGCGGCCGTGCCACGTGTTCTGATACTCTACGATGACACGGCAGGGGGACAGGTATGTTCGGCCCCCGAAATCGTACATGGGTGGCTAAGACCGTTTATGCGCAGGAGAAGAAACGAGAAGCAAAGGAAGGAGCGCGCCCAATGACATTCGATTGGTCGTTCGTGCAGCGTTACGCGCCTTTCTTCGTCAACGGCACATTGATGACCTTATTCATATCCGTGTTTGGCATATTGCTTGCCATCGCGGTGGGTCTGGTCTGCGCTGGCGTGGAAATCGCGCGTATCCCGGTCGCCCGGCAAATCGTGAGAATCTACATCGAACTCAGCCGCAATACGCCATTGCTGGTACAGCTGTACTTTCTGTACTTCGGCCTGCCCAAACTCGGCGTAGTATGGTCCGCCGAAACCTGCGCGATAGTCGGCCTTGGATTCTTGGGCGGTTCCTACATGGCCGAGGCAATGCGCGGCGGATTGGAAGCGGTGCCCAACGTGCAGCGCGAAACCGCGTACGTGCTGGGACTGACTTCCACGCAAACCATCACCCGAGTCATTCTGCCGCAAGCAGTGTCCACCGCCATTCCCGGCGTAGTGGCCAATGTGATCTTCCTGTTTAAGGAATCGAGCGTCGTCTCCGCCATTGCGCTCGCCGACGTGATGTACATGGCCAAGGATCTGATCGGCATGTATTACAGCACCTATGAGTCGTTGTTCATGCTGGTCGTGGCCTATCTGGTGATTCTGCTGCCGATTTCCATCTTCGGCACATGGTTGGAGCGGAGGTTCGATTATGAGCGGCGCTGAAATACTGCTCCAGCCGGGCGTATTCCCACGTCTGTTGCAAGGCCTGTGGGTCACCGTGTGGATAGCCGGCGTATCCGTAGGCGCGTCCATCCCGGTCGGCCTGTTGGTGGGCTGGTTGATGACGCTGAAGAATCCCGTGATCCGGGCCGCGATGCGCATCTACCTCGACTTCATCCGCATTATGCCTCAGCTGGCGTTGCTGTTCCTTGCCTACTACGGTTTTGCTCGATGGTTCGATTGGAATCTCGATGCCACCGGTGCCTGCGTGCTGGTGTTCATCCTGTGGGGAGGCGCCGAGCTGGGCGATCTGGTGCGTGGCGCATTGCAGTCGATTCCCAAAGTGCAGTACGAATCGAGCTACGTACTGGGGTTGAGCCCGTGGCAGACCTTCTCCCGGGTGATTCTGCCGCAGGCTGTTCGCCGTATGCTGCCGGCATCCGTAAACTTGGCGACACGTATCGTCAAAACGACATCATTGGCCGTGCTGCTCGGTGTGGTCGAGGTCATCAAGGTCGGCCAGCAGATTATCGACGCGAACCGATTCCAGTTCCCGACTGGAACCTTGTGGATTTATGGCGTGATTTTCTTTATGTACTTCATCGTGTGCTGGCCGCTGTCCATTGTGGCCCGCCGACTGGAAAAGAGGTGGTCGAATGACTGAACCCGAAACGACCTGCAAGGGTTTCGAGGTGAATCATCTGGTCAAACAGTATGCGAATGCCGACAAGCCGGTGCTGGATGACATCTCCTTCAAGGTGGAGCATGGTTCGGTGCTCGTGGTGCTGGGTCCTTCCGGCTCGGGCAAGTCGACGCTGCTGCGCACCATCGCCGGTCTGGAACCGATTCAGGGCGGCACGATTTCCATCAACGATCAGGTGATCGATGCCGGCAAGCCTGGCACGGAACGAGCCGGACGATCCGACCGGTCCAGTGAACTGCGCACGCGTATCGGCATGGTGTTCCAAAGCTACGATTTGTTCCCGAACAAAACGGTGCTCGGCAACATCACCATGGCGCCGGTGCTCGTGCAGAAACGCGATAAGTCCGAGGTGGAGGCTGAAGCGATCCGGTTGCTTGGCCGCGTGGGACTTGCCGATCGCAAGGACTCTTGGCCGCACGAATTGTCCGGCGGTCAGCGCCAGCGTGTGGCCATTTGTCGTGCGCTGATTCTGCACCCGGAAGTACTGCTGCTCGATGAGATTACGGCGGCTCTCGACCCCGAAATGGTGCGTGAAGTGCTCGACGTGGTGCTCGAACTGGCCAAGTCCGGGCAGACGATGCTTATCGTCACCCACGAAATGCAGTTCGCGCGAGCCATCGCCGACCACATCATCTTGCTGGACGGCGGGCGCATCGTCGAGGAATCGTATGATGCGCAGGCGTTCTTCGAACACCCGCAAACCGAACGTGCGCAGCAGTTCCTGCACACCTTCGAATTCGAGTGATTCGATTGTGCCATATCGACGTATTTGAGAAGAAATATCAATAACAACAAGAGAAGGAGAACCCAATGAGTATCAAGGTTGGGAAATCATTCAAAGCACTGATTGCCGCAGGCGCGGCATTGGTAATGGCGGCGTCCATGGCCGCATGCGGTCCGTCGGCAGGCACCCCGAGCGAAGCGAAGTCCTCTGACACGGGCACCAGCTCCAGCGCCAATGCCAAGGCCCGCAGCCTCGACGAGATCAAGAAGAGCGGCAAGATCAAGATTGCCGTCTTCTCCGACAAGGCGCCATTCGGCTACGTGGACAAGGACGGCAAGTACCAGGCTATGACGTCTACTTCGCCGAACAGCTGGCCAAGGATCTGGGTGTGGAGCCGGAATACACGTCGGTTGACCCGGCTGCCCGTGTGGACGTGCTCACCTCCAACAAGGTCGATCTGGTGCTCGCCAATTTCACCGTCACCGATGAGCGCAAGGAGAAGGTCGACTTCGCCAAGCCGTACATGAAGGTGGCGCTTGGTGTGGTCTCCCCGGAGAGCGCCCAGATCACCGATGTCAGTCAGCTCGACGGCAAGACCCTGATCATCGCTAAGGGCACCACCGCCGAAACCTGGTTCGAGAAGAACGCGCCGAACGTCAAGCTGCAGAAGTACGACCAGTACGCCGATGCCTACAACGCGCTGCTGGACGGCCGTGGTGACGCCTTCTCCACCGACAACACCGAGGTGCTCGCCTGGGCCAAGTCCAACAAGGGCTTCAAGGTTGGCATCACCCACCTTGGTGACGACGACACCATCGCGCCCGCCGTGCAGAAGGGCAACACCGAACTGCTGAACTTCGTGAACGACGAGATCGTCAAGCTCGGCAAAGACAACTTCTTCCACAAGGATTACCAGGAGACTCTGGAGCCGGTCTACGGCAACGAAGTCAACCCCGATGACATCGTGGTAGAAGGCGGAGCCGTCTGACGGACAGTCCGGTGGACTGTCCGTAGGCGACGCCGAGCCGCGGCAGCGGCGAGGTGTGTTGGGCCGGTCGTCAGGCCGTCCATTCTTGCAGGACGGAGAGGTCTGATTATACCCGTCCATAACCAACACATATAGCAACGCCGGCCTTCGGGCCGGCGTTTTGCGTTAAGGTCGTAATCGTGCCGCGCGGGGAACGGCTTCGCGCAGATGACGCAACACTTTAAGGGGGTGCGCAATGACCAGGTTCAACACTCAGCTCGTCCACGGACTGCCGGTTGGAGACAACAACACCGGAGCCGTGAACCCGCCGATCTACAACTCAACGACATATGCCTTCGAGAAGGTTGACGCGATGCCCCGCTATGACTACGCACGAAGCGGCAATCCCACACGTGACTTCCTGGAACAGCAGATCGCCCAGCTCGAGCAGGGAACGCGTGGTTTTGCGTTCGCCTCCGGTCTCGCGGCGATTCACGCGGTGCTGAGCATTTTCAAGCCCGGCGACCGCATCGTGGTCGGTGACAATATTTATGGCGGATCGTATTCCCAGCTCAATGAGTTCTTCACTCGCTGGGGAATCCTCGTCGAGGCCGTCGACACTCAGGACATCGCAGCATTGGAGGCCGCCGTCAAGGGCGACCGCGCGAACGGCATCGTGCCTGCCCAAGCCGTCTACTTTGAAACCCTGACCAATCCTCTACTCAAGGTGAACGACGTGCGCGCCATCTCCACGGTGGCCCACCGTTTCGGGGCGCTTTCGATTGTGGATAACACGTTCGTGACCCCGTATCTGCAGAAGCCGCTTGCTTTGGGTGCCGATGTGGTGATTCACTCCGCCACCAAGTATCTGGCCGGTCATTCTGATGTGAACGCCGGTCTGGTGGTCGTTTCCGGTGAGGATCTGGCGAGCCGCGTGTACTTCGCGCAGAACCGTTTGGGTGGTGTGTTGGCTCCTGCTGAGTGCGACGCGGTGCGCCGCGGCATTCAGACGCTGGCCCTTCGCATGGATCGTCAGCAGGAGAATGCCAATGCCATCGCCCGCTACCTGCTGGTGCATCCGCTGGTTAAGGCGGTGCATTACCCGGGTCTGCCCGGCGCAGGCGACCAGCGTCTGGCTGCCAAAGGTCTCAAGGGGGCCGGTGGCGTGTTGAGCTTCGAGGTCGTGCCTGGCGTTGATCCGGCTGACGTGCTCAACAACCTGCACCTGTTCCGTCTTGCTGTGTCGTTGGGTGCGGTGGAGTCTCTTGCCGAGCTGCCGTGTCGTATGACGCATTTCGAACTGCCTCGCGAGGAGCGTCTGAAGATCGGCATCACCGATGAATTGGTGCGTCTCGCCGTTGGCATCGAGGACGCCAACGATCTGATCGAAGATCTCGGCCAGGCGTTCGATATCGCTTACGCCCGTTACATCGATCGGCATGCCGACTTCGACGTGTTCCAACAGCTGACTTCGGGGGGTGTTTGCCTGATCTAATTCTTTTCTGCCTATTTTTCTACTCCTGGGGAGCGGCGTCGGTTGTGCCACACCGGAGCCGCTTTTTTATGCTCTGGTTCCGCCTCCGCTGGCAGAGGGCTGTCGGCGTAGCCGACTGGGGTGGTTAAGCGGACCGCCCGCATTATGCCAACCGCGATATCACAGCATCCCCGTTACGATGAATACGGTTTGATAGTGCACCGCGTAAAAGTCAAGCGCGGCGGAACAAAGAAAGGACCCGATATGACCATCGACGTCTACGGTGCCACATGGTGTGGCGACTGCCGCCAGGCAAAGAACACTCTCGACAAACTGGGCGCGGCATACACTTGGCACAACATCGAGGAAGAGGAAGGTGCCGCCGACCGTGCCGTGGCGATCAGCGGCCAGATGCACATTCCGGTGGTGCGGTACGATGACGGCTCGTTCCAAGTGGAACCCTCTGCAGTGGATATCAGGAACAAGCTGCAGGAGCTGGGGCTGCTGGCTGACTAGGAATCCGTGGTCTGAGCTGCATAAGGCGTGCGTCATCGATCGGTCTTGATGGCGCACGTCTTATCTGTTTATGCGGATCAGAGAGTAGGGGGCTTACGCTTCGGTGCCCACTACTGTTCCAGTTGCCGGGCTTTGACCCCAATGCGATTTCGGTAGTCGGCAAGCATATTGGCAAGCGTAACTTCCCTCATGGAATCCGACATGGCTTTGGCCACTGGAGCATACGCATCTTTGAGAACGTCGTGGATATTCCGAGCCACGGGGCATGTGTGATTTCCTCTCTCGTGGATGCCGATCACATCATCGAGGTTCGTGGATTCCACTGCCTGATAGATATCGAGCAGAGTGATTTCCTTGGGGGGCGGGCAAGTTCGGCACCGCCGGTTCCGCGTGCCACTGTGATGAGCCCCGCGCGTTTGAGCGCTCCCAAGGCGTTACGAATGCTGACGGCGTTCGTCCCGGTGCTTTCGGAGAGCAGCGCGCTGGGCGCCGATCGTTATTTCGACTATCGCATCGAGAACTATGCTGAAGCTCTTTTTGACGCACCGGTTGACCATGTCATCGACACCTTAGGCGAAACGGCAAAGTTGTTATCCGGATGGAGCGACCGAGCGTCTTTGCGCTGATTGCTGATTTGATATGCGTTATCGCCAGATATGAAAAGAGAACCATGACTCCCTTTTGATGAGATTGTCTGAAGGCCAACGATTGGTCCGGATGCAATATGTGTCCAAGGAAGTTTCTGAAGCGTTGGTGTCGCAAATTACTAAAGGGTTCGGCATCGATGTCAACATAATCTTTGGAGATATCGACATCGTCGCGGATACTCCGGTAGAGGGCATCGTGGCCATTTTCGATGATGAACCGGTACGGATTGACGCGGCTTTGAATTATTTGAGGCAGCGTAATATTGCGGCCGAGGTGCTGAAAGAGGGCTAGGCAGCTTGGTGTGTTCCGGCATTCGGCGGATATTCTATAGCCATTGCTTATAAGCGCGCATTGACAATTGCGATACCGATGTGCCGGTGTCGCGTACCATGACTTGCTAAGTTCGGGAATAGAGTCGAGCCCGCCACAATAGAGCGGCATGAGGAAGAAGGATTAATGGGCGTTGATTTCCGAACGCAAGCCATCCACGCCGGCTACGAGCCGCTGGATAACGGCCGTGCCGCTGTGCCGCCAATCTATGCCTCGGCCGCATTCGACCTGGGTGACGCGGCGCGCGGCGATGCGCTCGCGGGCGGTGACATCGACGGCTTCGAGTACTCCCGTGTGGCCAATCCCACTGTCGATGCACTGGAAAAGCGGCTTGCCGCGCTGGAGGACGGTATCGGCGCCGTGGCTGTCGGCTCAGGCATGGCCGCAGCATACTGATTGGATGCCGCACTTTTTTATAAGAAGCCAGCATGCACACATAGTGAACAGTTGTACACATATGCGTACGATGTCTACCGCTTTGTTTTGAACGCTGATACGATGGAAATCACGAGTCGAGGCCGAGGGCGGTTTCGACGTGGGTGAAGGGAAAACATCATGGCCGTATTCTTTGCTGGTCCGCTGATTATCATCGTGCTACTCATTGTTCTGCTGTCTGCCGCACTCTTCGTCGTGCCGCAGCAGCAGGCGTACATCATCGAACGCTTCGGCAAGTTCCTTAAGGTGCAGTTCGCCGGCATCCATATCCGCATTCCGTTTGTGGACCGCATCGCCATGAAAACGAACATGCGCGTCAACCAGCTTAACGTGCAGCTGGAAACCAAGACGCTCGACAACGTGTTCGTCACCGTGGTGGCCTCCACCCAGTTCCGCGTGAACCCGAACGATGTGGCCACCGCCTACTACGAGCTGCGTGACCCGGCCGGTCAGCTGCGCTCCTACATGGAGGACGCGCTGCGTTCCGCTATCCCCGCACTGTCTTTGGACGATGCCTTTGCCCGCAAGGACGATGTGGCGTTCGACGTGCAGAAGACCGTGGGCGCCGAAATGAGCCGTTTCGGCTTCACCGTGGTCAAGACGCTGATCACCGCCATCGACCCGAGCCCACAGGTCAAGAACGCGATGGACTCCATCAATGCCGCCCAGCGTGAAAAGGAAGCCACCCGTCAGCGTGCCGAGGCCCAGCGTATCCAGATCGAGACCCAAGCCGCCGCCGATGCGGAGAAGACTCGCTTGCAGGGTGAGGGCCAGGCCAATTACCGCCGCGAGATCGCCAACGGTATCGTCGACCAGATCAAGAGTCTGCAGGCTGTGGGCATGAACATCAACGACGTGAACAACGTGGTGCTGTTCAACCAGTACCTCGACGTGATGCGCTCGCTGTCCGAATCGAACAACACCAAGACCGTGGTGCTGCCCGCCTCCACGCCCGGCGGTTATCAGGATCTCTACGAGCAGGTCACCAAGGCCATGCTCACCGCTTCCGAGACGAAGTAATCACCCCGTTTGCGAATCCCCATCCATCGATAGTGAAGCCCCTCCAAGCGAGGGACTTCACTATCGCTATGCCTGAAGGAATGCCGGAATGGCCTCGGCCGCCGCGTATCCCTTGCGATACATCATTTCCAGGCCCTCGAAGTTCTTCTTCAGGGTGTTGAGACCATACAGGTCTTCGGGTGCGAGGATCAGCACTTTGCCTTCCGCCTCGTAATGCTTGGCGAGTTCGAGTTCGTCGTTGTAGGTCTTGTAGCGCATGCGCAGCTTCTCGGCCGCGGCGGGGTGGGAGCGTTCGAGGATGCGGGCCGGAGCCAAATCCTTCTGCTGCTTGCGCACTTCGTTACGCAAGCGGGACAGAATCAGAATCACGCGATCGTAGCCGTCCTCCAGCGCCTTCTGCACCGGCACCGGATCAGCGATGCCGCCATCGAAATACGGCACGCCATCCACCACATACGGCTCGCAGGCCACCGGCACGGCGGACGAAGCCTTGATGATGTCGAAATCATCAAAACGCACGCGCGATTTGTCGAAGTACTTGGTCGAGCCGTCCTCGGCATTGCAGGCCACCACGGTGAACCCGGTCTCATTGGCCTCGAACGCCGCGAAATCCAACGGATTCTCGCCATCGTGATTGCTCAGCGTGCCGTAGATGTAGTCGAGGTTGGCAAAGTTGTGGTTCTTGAAGAAGCTTTCCGCACTCGCGTACTCCTTGCGGAAGGCGTACTTGGTGTAGAAGGTGTGGTTGCGGCCGTGCTGGCGTGCGATGAATGAGGTCATATTGGCCGCGCCGGCGGAAACGCCGTAGCACATATCCACGTCGATGCCGTCCTCCAGCATGCGGTCCATAACACCACAGCCGAAAATCGCGCGGAACCCGCCGCCGACATCAATCATCGCCGTCTTTGTCATACCAACCCCCTGTTCACTTGAATCTGGTATGAGCTTACGCGTGCTGCACGGACAACGATATGGGCAGTGTGCTGTGAATTTGTCTGGTTCTTCCTTGGCTTCCCTCAGAGAGGGGAGCCAAGAACGGCTCATACGTTCAGCAATTTGCGTGACAACTCGGCAATCCGTTCGGACGGATCGGAATTGGCGAGCTCCACGCCGCCGGTCGCGTCTTCGGGTGCCAGTTTGCCCAGGGACTCCAACACCACGCCCAGATGGCGCACGGTACCCTCATTGCCGTCGATGACAGCAGCCCGTTCGGGCAGCAGCTCGCGGAAGTAGTCGCGGTAGAACACGAAATGCGTGCAGCCCAGCACCACCGAGTCGATATGCTCCATGTCGTACTGGTCGAAGTAGCCGTGCAGCGTGCGCATCACCAGGTCATGGTCGCCGAGCCGCCCGGATTCCACGATCTCCACCAAGTCGGGGCAAGGCTCCTTGAAAATCGTGTTGTTGGAATCGAATCGATCCATCAGTTTGGCGAACTTCCGCTCACGCAAGGTCAGGGGAGTGGCCGCCACAATCACCCTCTGGGGAATATGATGCGGGTCGGAAGGCACGTCACCACGGTCGCACGCCACTTTCAGGGCCGGCTCCATGCCGATGATCGGAATATCGTAGTGTTCGCGCAAATCGTTCACCGCGGCGGAAGTGGCGGTGTTGCATGCGATGACCACGGCCTTGACGCCTTGACGCACGAACCGTTCGACAATATCGAAACTCAGGGCCCTCACTTGTTCAGGCGTCTTGATGCCGTACGGTGCGTTGGCCGAATCACCAAAATACAGCACATGCTCGGCCGGCATATCCTTGGCGATTTGGCGAGCCACGGAAATACCGCCAAGACCCGAATCGAATACGCCGATTGGAGCCGAAGAGCTCATGCCTGAATCCTCCCTATAGCCATGCCTGCAACCGTATGTTGCCGCGACCGATCACAAAGCCGATTGTTTTGCGGTGTTGTTTCGCTCCCTAGAGTACTCTGAAAGCCATGAGTCTTCCGCAACGAGTAACCAAGACACACGCAACCGGCAATGATTTCGTGGTATACCTCGACAAGTCCGGCAAATTCGAGCCTACCGCCGATGAGGTCCGATTCCTGTGCGACCGTCACTTCGGCATTGGCGGTGACGGCCTGATTCGCCTGACACGGCCTGATTTCGTGTCTGATTTAAGCGATGATCAGCTTTCGGACGTACTGGCCGGGGGCGCGAAATGGTTCATGGACTATCGCAATGCGGATGGATCGTTGGCGGAGATGTGCGGCAACGGTACACGCGCCATCACCTTGTTCGCTCAGCGTGAGGGGGTGGCCGACTCCACCGAGCCGTTCCGCCTCGGCACCCGTGCCGGCGTCAAGATTCTGACGCCACGCGGCAATATGAGGCCGTACGGAGCCAACGTGTTCCAGGTCGAAATGGGGGAGTGGAAGATCGGCGAAACCGACGCCTACGAGGTCACCATCCCCGGCACTGAGGGCTCGGCGCGCGGTACGTTTGTGGATATGGGCAACCCGCATGTGGTCGCGGTGATCGAGGATGCCTTCGCGTCCCTGCCAGTGGTTGAATCACTGGATTTGGTCACCAAACCAGTGGTGGCTCCGGTCATCGAATCCGACCAGAACGTGGAATTCGTGCGGGTCGACGACATCGATCAGAGCACCGGCGTGGGTGAAGCCACGATGCGCGTCAACGAACGTGGCTGCGGCGAAACCCTGTCCTGCGGCACCGGCCTGTGCGCCACAGGCATTGTGCTGCGGGCCAAGACCGGCATCAGCCACTGGGACATCACCGTACGTGGCGGCACCCTGCGCGTGGACGTCACCGACAGCGACGTAAAGCTGACCGGAGCAGCCACGCTGGTCGCCGATATCGATTTGTTGTAAAGGAATCAGGCAGCGAACAGGGCCGCGCCTTCGGTGACGATGATGAGTACCACGATCGCCACGATCCACAGTATGTCGACCATGAGGTCGATGTTGAGGCGGTAATACTTATTGAGTCCGGCCGGCACCGCCGCGACCTCAGCCTCACCGTCGCTATCATCAGCCGCCACAGCCTTACGCGACGGCAATCCCTGCACGGCCACGGTCGCATGGCTCAACGCCATGAACTGGATGGTGGTGGAGAACATCAGGGTCAGGCACCACGGGCACAGCGCGTGAATCACGAACAGCGACTGCGTGCTCAGCCAGTACGAGTAAGCCAAAGCGGCCAGTCCGCCCAGCCACGTGCAGGTCGCGAACCAACGCGGCACCTTCACACGCGCCAAACCGATCACCGCGATGGTAATGAACACCGATTCGGCGGCGATGCCGAAGAACGCGTTCGGATAGCTCAGCCCGCCGAACTTCACGATTTCCGCCTGCCAGGACTGGGCCACCGCCGAACAGGACACCACCGAGTTCAGATCGCAGCCGAGTGCGGACTCCGGATGCCGAGCCAATTGCAAAGTCTCAGCGGACAGAATGAGCGAGGCCCCCAACGCCACTGCCGAGGCAATCAGCATGATGAGATATGTCCAAGTGGCACTGTGGCGCCATCCAATCAACGGTCGTGCCTCCGCCAAGCCAAGCGGCGTGGTGTTCGTGGTGCTGGATGATGTGTCGGTTGCGGTGTTACGAGTCATCATGTCCCTTTCGATAGCGCTGCGCTCCAGATTAGCCTCTGCGGTTGTCAGCTGGGTGCCGAATGTCTGGTTTCGGCCGTTGGCAGAAGGTGACGACCTGTCTGCGCCTTGCGTGGGAATGCTGAAATGAGGTTACGATGGAAGGTATGACTGGATATGTGATGCCTTTGGAACCGCCCGCCGTCGGGTGGGACATCCACTGCCATACCGCCTTCTCGGATGGCACGGAAACGCCGGCCACGTTGGCCGAACAATCCAAGGCATTGGGACTCAAGGGCGTGGCCATTTCCGATCATGACACCACCGCCGGCTGGCCGGAGGCCGAAGCCGCGGCTCATAGGGTCGGTTTGCCGTTGCTCCGCGGCACCGAGATCACCGCCACGGATGAGAACGTCTCCGTGCACATGCTCGGCTACCAGTATGATCCCACGAATCAGCGCATCGCGGACTTGTTCGCCAATACTCGAGCCGCACGGTTGCAACGCACGCAGCGCATGGTCGAATTGTTGTCTCGTGATTATCCGATTACCTGGCAATCCGTGCTCGCCCAAGTCAAGGAGGGTGGCAAAACCACCATTGGCCGGCCTCACATCGCTGATGCTTTGGTGAGTGCCGGCGTATATCGGACTCGTTCGGAAGCGTTTGCGGATGCGGTCAGCGCCTCATCCAAATACTATATTCCCACGCCTTCGCCGACCTCTCATGAAGTGGTGGCCGCCGTCAAGGGAGCGGGCGGTGTGATTCTGATCGCCCATGCCGGTGATGTGAGCCGTAACCGCAGACTGTTGTCCGATGACCAGATCGAGGCATTGATCAGCGAAGGACTGGACGGGCTGGAGGTATGGCACCGTGGCAATTCACCGGAGCAACGAGAACGGCTGCTCACCATCTGCCGCCGGCACCAGCTGCTGGTCACCGGTGGGTCTGACTGGCATGGCAAAGGCAAACCGAACAAACTGGGGGAGAACCTCACCGACGAGGCCACTGTCGAAGAGATCGTTCATCGCGGCGTGCTTCCGCTATATCGGTGATTCAGCAATACAAAAGCGGCCTTGAGATAATGCCCAAGGCCGCTTATGCGCGATTCATGGTCACAGCGTGCCGAAGCCGACGGCGTGCTTGGTTTCGGAGCCGATGATCGCGTAACCGAGTGCCTTGGCGGGCACGATGATGCGACGGCCCTTGTCATCGGTCAGATCGATCGTCGTGTTGTCGGCCACGGCCTGCGCGATGGCCTGGCTCACATTGTCGGCTGATTCGTCGGTGCTGAAGTTCACCGGTCGTGCCACGTTCTGAATGCCCAGTTCGATATCCATATAAGGCTCCTTGTTCTGCCGTCTTTGTGACGAACATCATGGTAAGTGGCCGTCGCCGGCCGAGGTTCTGTACTCTATTGTGCCGCGTGTCTGCGTCGTCATGTGCGGTGTTACGCGCTCGGCGTGGCGCGGAACACCGTACACGACATTATTTGGATGATGTGGACGATTCGGCCAGCGGATTGCCCTCGCTGTCATACCCGTCCAACCCGGCACGGGCATCGCGCAGAGCGCGTTCTTCCCGCTCCAACAGCGGAATCACCGTGGTTTGGGCACTCGAGGCTCCGTACTGAACGAGACTGTCCGGAGTATCGTCATTCACCGCATCGTCGGTCGGGGCGGCGGATTGAGACGCAGGGGAAGCGTCGGTTGACGTCGTGCCGCTATGCCCGTTCATACTGAGGAGCTCCTTCAGCGTGATCGTCACCGAAGAATGGGAAGCGCCATGTGAGGGCTGCGGTTTGGTCGATCCCGTACCGGTTGCGATGCCGGAGACATTCGCTTGCGGGTGATTGGCGGTCCGGTCAGCATCGGGTTCGACTTCCGGGGTAAGATCCACGTCGCCAGCGGCCACGATGTCAGCGGAACCGGTGCGATCGGGATCGGGCGTGTCGTCCGAGACCTCGGCCGCCGCGGTACCGGTGTCGGACTGCTGCGGTTGTGCGGGTGCCTGATGACGGTCGTCCTGCAACAATGTGCCGACGGTGATTGTGGAAGGCAAACCGGGCTTCGTTGACGAGGCGGCGGCCGACCCTGCGGCTGGGGCCGGTGCCGGAGTGTGCTTGATCACGCCCAACTGGTGTGCGAGTCGTTCGACCTGTGCCTTGAACTGCATGATGTGATCGTTGTCCGCACGGTTCAACGCCTGAATGAATTCGCCCACCTGTTCCATCTGCAGCCACAGGTTGGCCCTGAGCATGATGAGATCGTCAAGTCGAGAGCCCATCATGCGGCCGTATGCGGAAAGCACGGCGTTGCGATGGGATTCGTCGAGCTTGCCGAAAATCCAGGCAAGGTCTCGTGCCGGATCGTTGACCTGCATATCCTGCCAGTTGGTCACCGTGGTGATGGTGGAACCGGAGAACAGGAAGTCGCCGTCGGAAAATCCGCCGTGAACCGTGCAGGTGGAGAACGACCACAATCCCTCGGTGTCCATGATGCGCGCCCAGCTGTCGGTGATTTCTTGGGGAACATGGCCGGCGGAGCGTAAGCGGCGAATCCAGGCGGTCAGCTGCGAACGAATCTGACCGGTGGTAACTACCGGATATTTGGCATTGGCCAGAAAAGTCGAAGGCAGGCGATGAATGGCTCCGATGGCGGTGCCGACGGCCGCGCAGTCATCCAATGTCAACAGGTCGAGAGGCCGCGCCTGGCCATCACGGTGGACGGCAATCATCACGGTCGTCTCGCCTGTGGGACCGGGCTTGCGCGGGGTCAGCGGTGTGGACTCCGCCTGAGTCTGCTGCCCCACGGCCTGTGCGGTGGCCGTCTGGCCGGGTCGGGAAACGTCTCCCGGGGCGAACGCGACCACACGGTCCATATCGAAGCCGAGGCCACCAGGCTCGCGCGCGGCTGCCAGTGTCTGCGCCGCTTTCACACGGCGAATCAGACGCGTACGCCCTTCCTTGATATTAGTGGCGTATACGTCGTACAACTTGCCTGAGGCATCTTGAATCACGGTCTGATCGATGCCTTTGGCCTCGTCGGTTGCGCTGGCCTGCACGTTCTCGCGTACGCCGGCCACCCCCAGATTCGGCAGGACGGCTGAGGCGAGTGCCGCCAACATATAATCGCTACGTTTCATCACCCTTCCACACTAATACATCCGTGGCGATTCGCACCGCAGAATGACACGCAAAACGCATGATTCTGGCGATGTTTTGTCGTGAGCCCGATTCAGCCATAGGCATGAGTCGTGCCGTGAGCGCGAATCGTGCCACAATGGACGCATGGAACAGGCGCAGGGGATTCTTGAGGGGCTCGATGAGCGGCAGCGTACCGCCGCGACTACGTTGCAAGGGCCGGTGCGCATTATCGCCGGCGCAGGTGCCGGTAAAACACGCACGGTCACGCGGCGAATCGCCTATGCCTGCGCCACCGGGGCATGGAAGCCGGAGCGGGTGCTTGCCGTCACCTTTTCGGTAAAAGCGGCGGCGGAAATGCGCGCACGATTGGGCCAGCTCGGCGTAGGGGGAGGTACTGGACGTTCCGGTTCGGGTGCGGGAACTGCCGGAGTCACGGCCGCGACCTTCCACTCAGCGGCATTGCATCAGCTCAACAGCGTCTGGGCAGACATATGCGAGGCTCCATTTCCGCATGTGATCGAAGATCAGCGTGACGTCGTCTCCCGCGCGATCATCCGCGCCACCGCACGTACCGATGCCGATCCGCTGACCGTTCGCGATGTGCTCGCCGAAATCAATTGGGCCAAAATCTCGTTGGTGGCGGTGGAAGATTATGCCCGGGCATGTGCCATCGCCCATAGGCAGCCGCCCGCCGGACTCGACACCGCTCGGTTCGCCGACGTCTACAGCGCCTACGAGCAGGAAAAGACCTCGCGTGGCGAAATCGATTTTGACGATATTCTGTTGCTCGTATGCCATATCATGGATGGTTTTCCCGAAGCCGCCGCCCAAATTCGTTCCACCATCGGCTGGCTCACCGTCGACGAGTATCAGGACGTCTCGCCCCTGCAACACAGGCTACTGACCCTGTGGCTGGGCGGGGGAGGACCTGACGGCAAGAGCGCAATGAACCGCAACGTATGCGTCGTGGGCGATCCGGCCCAGACCATCTACTCGTTTGCCGGTGCTTCCAGCTGGGATCTGCTGCGTTTCGCCGATGAATTCGGGCCGCTCGCCGCCGATGTCAATCTCAACACCGACTATCGTTCGACGCCGGAAGTCGTGAACCTCGCCAACCGGGTGCTTGCGGCCGCGCCGAACCGTGAGGATTACCTGAAACTGGTTTCCGCCCGTGAATCCGGTCCGCGCGTTACCCGAACCGCTTATGAGAGCGATATGGAAGAGGCACAGGGCGTGGCGGCACGCATAGCCCGGTTGGTTGCCAACGGGGCCAAGCCGTCCGATTGCGCGATCCTCACCCGCATCAACGCCCAACAGCCGGTATTCGGTGCCGCCTTGCGCGCTGCGAGACTGAAATATCGCGTCCGCAAGGATTCGGGATGGCAACCATCCGCGCTCGCCGACGATGCCGCGTCCAAACGCGCACTATTGGAGGCGATGGGTTTGGACGCCACCGGACTTGCCGCAAACGACGATCTCGGGGTTACGATTTCCACGATCCACGCATCCAAGGGTCTGGAATTCAAGCACGTGTTTCTGATCGGCTGTTCGGAAGGGCTCTTGCCGTATGGTTCGCCGGAAACGGGGGATGCGCTGGAAGAGGAACGCCGGCTTATGTATGTGGGCATCACCCGAGCTGAGGATTCGCTGCATTTGTCGTATGCACGGACCAAGGATGGTTATGGAGCGCAGCGCAGACGCCCATCACGATTTTTGTGACGGGCGTCTGTAATGCATACTGAATGCTCCTGAACGTTCAGGAGCGGGAATTGGCTGAAGGCCGGTTGACTATGCCTGCGTATCCTCCGAGTTGCCGTTTTCACCGTCTTCGCCATCTTCGCCGAGCAGCTTGGACAGTTCGGCATCCCAATCGATATCGCCGGTCTTGCCATCTGCGGCAGGGTGAGAAGCGGAACCGTTGGCATCGGAAGAAGAACCTGAAGGGGCGTCGGATGACGGAGACGCGCCATCTGCGGGCTTGTCGCCAGGCAGCGAAGGCAGCAGATCGGGATGCGTCCACTTGGCGTCACGGCCTTCAGGGCCTTCGGCGGCGGTGATCATCTCCCATATCCCGGTGGCCTCGCGCATGCGCTTGGGACGCAGCTGCAAACCGAGCAGACTTTCGAACGTACGCTCGGCGGGGCCACCCATCGCGCGCTCGCGGCGCATCATCTCACGCAACTGTTCGATATGAGGCAGATGGGCCATACCGGCGCGCCACACCACGCAATCCACCCAGCCCTCGACCATCGCCAGCAGCGATTCCAGCGAAGCCAGCGCCTCGCGCTGTTCGGGAGTGTCGGGGATGCCGACCTTGGTGAGATTCACCGCGCCGGAAATCGACTCCGGATCCATCGACGTGGCGTCACGCAGCTGTTCCTCCATCGCATCCAGATCGATGGAGATGCCGCGTGCGTACTTGCCGATGAGCGCCTCGAAACGCGGCATCAGCCACGGTACCGAGGCGTACAGGCGGGCGTGAGCCATTTCCTGCAGGGCCAGGAAGGAAAGCACTTCAGATTCGGGGATTTTCTCGGTGGTCTCGAATCCGGAGAGCGCAGCCTCGAACGCGGCGGCGTCGGCGGCATCGGCGGAAGCATCAGAGCCGGAGACTTGGGCGGTACCGTCAGTTGCCGGAGTATCGCTGTTGCCGGCCGAAGTGAAGCCAATGGGATTGGCAGAAGCGTCGGTGGATGTGGAGAACGGATTGACCGAGTCGGTTGAAGTGCCGGCCGTGTCGGCCTCGGCCGCAGAAGCCTCACCGTTCAGCATCTTCGCGTATTCGGTGGCGTTCTGGGCAATCAGTCCACCAGCCGGGTTCTTCAGCAACGCGATGCCCTGATCGAAGCTGCCATGCACTTCATGGCTCAGATTGCCGGCCGCATGCCCCAACTGCATGGCAAAGGACGTGTTGCCCAGCAGCTTCATCAGTTGGGCTGGGTCTTTCATACCGTCGGGAATCGGAATCGGCACCGGTCCGGCGAACATGCCGGCAATCTCGCCATCGCCGAACGCGCCGCCAAGACGCTCCGAAATCACCGAAGCCAAAGCGTCGTTCATCGACTCGGCCACAGGAGCTGCGAACTTCGCCCACTGGTCGATGGTGCCCTCCACCCAGCCGGCGCGGGTCAGCACATCCGGATCGCCGGGCGCGGGATTGAACTCGCAGGCGGTATCCAGCCACAGGTTCGCCTCACTCATCGCGCGGCGAGCCGCCTCGCCATCCACGGCGGACACGCTGGATGCAGAACCGGAGGCGTTGGCCTGCTGCAAGGCAATCGACTTGGCGAGCTTGACGTTGATCGGCCCTTCCTCGACAGTGCGCTGCATATCGCCCATCGTGTTGAGTCCGCCGGCGCTGAACGCGGCCATCATCTGCTGGACTTCGGATGGATTGGGCAGTCGGCTGGGGTCCTGACTCATCAGCTGTTCACGGATCTCCTCAGGCAACTGGCTGATCTGCTGCCAGGCCATCTCACCCTGAATGGGGCCGAAGCATTTGATCAGCCACTCGTGAATCGCGTTGTCGTCCATGCGTATCCTTCTTTGCCGCGGTGTGTTACCCCAAGTGTAGGGTCTGCCCGGGCCTGTTCGCTTGTGGCCGAGCAATATTTTCGGTTTATGTTCGTTTTCGGCCGATTTCGGCCCTCCGCTTACACTGTAGGGTATGTTTGCACGCCACAGGAATCAGGAACCAGACCTCGTCCAGGAGCAGGAGAGCCCGACTGCGGATTCGGAAGCGGGAGATGAGCACATGCCATCGTTCGAAGTGAAGCATGATTCGCGCCTATCTCGTGGAATCAGCCGTGCTCGGGCCTATGCGGCCGCTCGTCCGAAACGCCATTTCGTCGGTGCATTCGCCGTGTTGCTTGGTGTGGTGATTCTGCTGCTGCCCAGCCCGTACGTCATCGAGATGCCCGGACCCACCCAGGATGTGCTGGGCAAAGTTGAGGATGGTGCGGTTATCGACATCACTGGTACCGGCGTGACGACGTATAAGGATTCCGGCAAGCTGCTGCTGACCACGGTGAACGCGTCCGGCGTGCCCGGGTACCCGATCATCAACGCGCAGGCCGTCTGGGGTTGGTCCAATCCGCAGGTGGAGGTCATGCCGCGTGAGGCCACGGTACCGGTGGGCCAGAGCGCGGACCAGTATCAGAAGAAAGTCGAACAAGACATGGCCGGTTCCCAGGATTCGGCCAGTGCCGTCGGTCTGGCGTATGCCAAAGCCCATGCGGACGAACTGGGCATTGACGCCAGTGCATTGCAACACGCCAAGGTGACGATGCACGTGGACAGCATCGGCGGGCCGTCCGCAGGCATGATGTACACGCTCGGTCTCATCGACAAACTCACCCCCGCCAACGAGAGCGGCGGCAAGACCATCGCCGGCACCGGCACCATAGACAAGGACGGCAAAGTCGGCAGAATCGGCGGCATAGAGCTGAAGATGCTTGGAGCCAAGCGCGATGGCGCCACATGGTTCCTGGCCCCCGCGTCGAATTGTTTGGATGTGGCAGGCCGCGTGCCGGATGGTCTGCGCGACGTCAAGGTCGCCACGCTGAACGAGGCGTATCAGGCGTTGGTGGCCATCGGCAAGGGGCAGGCCGACGATTTGCCTCATTGCGAGGCATGACACGCGCGGCCAGTCGTTGTTTCTGGTGAGACGACTCGCATGGGTCTGCCCACAATGCGGCGATTTTCGGCCGCGTTAACGCATTTGTTCGCGAAGACTTGCTAATGTGTCCCCTGTGAATCAAACGGCATCACAGAACGCTGAAGAATTTGGTTTCGAGCCCGGCGATATCGTCCAGGAGTGGCTCTGGGACGACGACGTGGACGATTCCATTCGTGCCCAGATTGAAGAGCTCACGGGCGAGGATCTCGTGGACGAGGACTACGACTCCGCTGTGGACGGCGTCATCGTATGGTGGCGCGACGGCGATGATGAGGACGAATTGTCCGATACGATCGTTGACGCCTACGCGGTACTGGGCAATGACGGCCCGCTGTGGATACTGACTCCCAAGCCCGGCCGCCCGGGTGCCGCCAGCTCGTCCACCGTGCAGTCCGCTGCACAGACCGCCGGTATGAACGCCGCCACCCCGCTGACCGTCAGCTCGGACTGGAACGGCATCCGCCTGCGCGCATTCGGCAAGGGCCGCTGATAAGCCTCAATCAATACGCTTGACTTTAAGCGTGTTGACCGGCGTCGTGTGCTGCGTAGTGCTGCTGGGCGTGACTGAATGTCATTGCGATTGAGCGCTACGGCACGCGTATGCGACACCACGTGTCGCGCAGTGCTGGCCATACGCTATTGTTGTCATTTGCGGGCAATTAGCTCAGTTGGTTAGAGCGCCACCTTTACACGGTGGATGTCGGGGGTTCGAGTCCCTCATTGCCCACTTTCATTTTTCATCGCTTCATGGAATCCCCTCATTCCACGGATATAGGCTGTGACGATATTCCCTGACAGTCTTCGACAAGGGTTCTGAAATCTCAATGAGATGCGTGCAGAAGGAAACCGGCAGTACTGCTACAAAATCGTGAATTTCGGTCTTCTTGGTCAGATGCGTCTCAATAGTCACGTAAAGTTGTGGCAGAGTGTTTATATCCAGCAGGAGGTCGAATAGCCGATGGCGCAGGAACTTCGTGAAGGGGACGGCAAGTCGGGCATCGCACGTGCGGGCAAGCGCAAGTGGGGGTATGACCCCGCTCAGGTGGACGCTTTCCTGGAGCGCGCCCATGCTTTGTATGACAGCGAGGGCATGAATCTCACCCAGCATGACATTCAGAACGTGTCCTTTGATTTGCGCAAGAACGGCTATGTGATCGCACAGGTTGACGCCGCGCTTGGACGTCTGGAACGTGCCGTGGTCGATAAGCAGACCACATGGGAGATCGCACAGCACGGGCGTGTGACGTGGAAGGCGAAGACCGAGAAGCTGTATCACGAAGTCCAGAACCATGCGGAGCGTAACGAGCGCGAACGCTTCAAGTCCGGAGCGCCCAAGCAGCCTTCGTACGATAAGAAGCAGGTGGATCGTCTGGTCGACCAGATTGTGGACAAGGCGGCGGCCGCATTGGGCGTTGACGGCGTTACCGAAGACGATGTACGGTCTTTGGCCGATCTCAATGCGAATACGGTCAACAATGTGATCTTCACCCAGCGCAAGGGCAAGAAAGGCTATGACGAGCGACAGGTCGATTACTTCCTGAACGCCTGCGTACAGTTGCTGAGTCGCTTGGAATCCTATGCCCGTGTGGCCGATTTCGTGTCCGGCGAGCCTGCGGCTCCTGCCCAGACCGCCACGAACGTGACCGTTCAAGCGAACGGCGTCTCACCGTTGTTCGCTTCCGGAACGCAGCGCCCGGCAACTGACGAACGTTTTGCTCCGGCTGCCGTTGCTCATGACGAATCATTCGATGCCCTGCATCAGGCCGAGCAGAGCTTGTTCACTGCTCCGGCTCCGGTTGCTCCCGCAGCGCCGGCCGCGGCGGCACCGATCGCCTATGCGTCGGCTCCTGCATCGTTTGATGCTTCCACAAGCACCAATAGCACCAATGCGGAACAGCCGGTTTCCTTTGCTCCCGCAGCATACCTGGTGCATGCGTCCAACGAGTCTGCGGCGAAGCCCGTCTCCGAGACGCCTTCCGTGGCTCCTACCGCAGTTGCTGCGGCTGAGCCTCCCGTCAGTGCCCCGTCCGCGCCGGTTTCCGGTGTGACCGCTGGCAGCGTCCCCTCGTTTGCTCCGGCACAGGCAGCTCACGAACCCGCAGCTCCGTCATCGACTCCGTCGGTGTTCGCGGAACAGCCCGTGGATATGGTGCAGAACGATTCCTCTTTGGCCGCTCTCGCCCACATGGCTGCGGTTTCTCAGGAACTTCCGGCAGTGGATGCACCGTCCTTCGCTCCTAAGATGCCCAGCCTTGATGCACCGAATGCGCTGAAATTGAATGAGGTACCGGGTTCGGTTTCATCCCCGGCACCCTCCGCCCCGGCAGTACAGCCTGTGAATAGCACTGCTGACGAGGCTGCGTCCGCTGCTATGCCGGTCTCCTTTGCTCCCACCAGCAAGCCGGATCGTAACACGAACTCCATTCCGGTTCGCGTATCCGATAGTCAGCCTGCAGACAGCACGATCTCCCGTCCGGCTGCGGAATCATCTGAATACGTTGCCGCCTCCCATGACACGGAAGCAGCTCAGCCGTCACAGGATAAGCACGATTCCAGCGATTCGTTCCCGCTGCTGTTCCCGCTTGGCGGTAACTTCGATTCGGATATCCCCGACCTGTCGTTCCCCACACTGAACAATGACGATACGAAGAAGGAACAGTGAGCATAGCCTCCAACTCCACTGTCATCATTCTCGGATCCACCGGATCCATCGGCACCCAAGGACTTGACGTCATCTCGCGTCATCCTGAACGATTTACCGTCACCGGTCTGGCGGCGGGCGGAGCACATATCGAGCTGCTGGCGCAACAGGCCGCACAGTTCCATGTGTCCGAAGCCGCGGTGTTTGATGAGACCAAGGTTCCAGCGCTGCAAGCAGCTCTCGCACAGGCCGGCGCACAAGGTGTCCGCGTGACCGGCGGTCCGGATTCGGTCATCGCCATGGCCGGCTCCGGTGCGAATGTCGTATTGAACGGCATCACCGGCTCCATCGGACTCGAACCGTCGATCGCGGCGCTCAAGGCCGGTTCCCAGCTGGCATTGGCCAACAAGGAGTCCGTAGTCGCGGGCGGGCATCTGCTGTTCAGCGCGCAAGTGCGCGAGAACCAAATCAACCCGGTCGATTCCGAGCATTCCGCCATCTGGCAATCCCTGCGCTCCGGAACCCACGCCGAAGTCGCCAAGCTTGTGGTCACCGCCTCCGGCGGACCGTTCCGCGGCTGGAAACGTGCCGACATGGAGAACATCACTCCCGAGCAGGCGCTGCATCATCCGACGTGGAACATGGGGCCGGTTGTCACCATCAACTCCTCCACACTGATGAACAAGGGCCTCGAAGTCATCGAGGCGTCCCGCTTGTTCAACGTGCCGCCTGAACGCATCGACGTGACCGTGCACCCGCAGTCCATCGTCCATTCCATGGTCGAATTTGTGGATGGCGCCACGATTTGCCAAGCTTCGCCCCCAGACATGCGTCTGCCCATCGCGCTGGGCCTGTCCGCGCCGGACCGCATGACCAATGTGGCCGCCGCGTGCGACTGGACGCAAGCCGCAACTTGGACCTTTGAACCGTTGGACGATGAGGCGTTCCCTGCCGTGCAACTGGCCCGCCACTGCCTGGCCGCCTCCGAGAAGCATTCGGCGGTGCTCAATGCAGCCAATGAACAGGCCGTGCATGCCTTCCTCGAGCATCGTCTGCCATACCTCGGCATCGTGGACACGGTCAAAGCCGTGCTGGACCAGATGGACGCCGAGCTTCGTGGTAACCCGCTGTTCACGGACGTGGAGGAAATGAACCAGCTTGAGCTTGAAGCCCGCCGACGCGCCGACGACCTGATAAACAAGCAATGATGAATACCTTGAATACGGAAAATCCCATCGAAAAGCCGTTCCGCAAAACCGGTGATCCGGTCGACCTGACCAGCGAATCGCCCTTGCACCCGCGCCGCAAGTCCCGCCGCATCATGGTGGGCCCGGTGCCGGTGGGCGGGGGCGCGCCCATCTCCGTGCAGTCGATGACCAACACGCTCACGGCCAACGTACCTGCCACGTTGCAGCAGATCGCCGAACTGACCGCCGCCGGCTGCGACATCGTGCGCGTGGCCGTGCCGAGTCAGGACGATGCCGACGCACTGCCGGAAATCTGCCGCAAATCGCCGATTCCGGTCATCGCCGATATCCACTTCCAGTCCAAATACGTGTTCCAGGCCATCGACGCCGGCTGCGCGGCCGTGCGCGTGAACCCCGGCAACATCCGTAAGTTCGACGAAGTCGGCCCGGACATCTGCAAGGCCGCCACCGACGCGGGCATCTCGCTGCGTATCGGTGTGAACGCCGGCTCGCTGGACAAGGAACTCTACGCCAAATACGGTGGCCCGACTCCGGAAGCATTGGTGGCCTCTGCCTTGAAGGAAGCGCACATGTTCGAGGACGTCGGCTTCCACGATTTCAAGATCTCCGTCAAACACCATGACGTCATCACCATGGTCGAAACGTACCGACTGCTCGCTTCCAAGGGCGATTGGCCGCTGCACCTCGGCGTCACCGAGGCCGGCCCCGCTTGGCAAGGCACCATCAATCCTGCCTGGCGTTCGGTGCGCTCTTGGCCGAGGGCATTGGCGACACGATTCGCGTGTCTCTCTCCGCGCCGCCGGCCGAAGAGGTCAAGGTGGGTTGCAAACTCTTGGAATACATGGGATTGCGCCCCCGCAAGTTCGACATCATCTCCTGCCCGAGCTGCGGCCGCGCCCAAGTGGATGTGATCCAGCTCGCCTCCGCCGTCACCGAAGGCCTGAAGGACGTGACCGCGCCGATCCGAGTGGCCGTCATGGGCTGCATCGTCAACGGTCCGGGCGAGGCACGCGAAGCCGACCTCGGCGTGGCCTCCGGCAATGGCAAGGGCCAGATCTTCATCAAGGGCAAGGTCATCAAGACCGTGCCCGAAGACCAGATCGTCGACACGCTGCTCACCATAGCGAACGATATCGCCGCCCAAATGGAGGCCGACGGTCAAGTCCCCGTCAATTCCACCGGCCCGGTCGTGGTCCCAATCCAGCACCCCGGTCACTGATTCGGCCGAATAGGCCCTCGGCATAAATATCGCGGTCAGATTACAATAGCGCACGTGCCGCAAGAAGAAGAGCATCGCCTGACTGTTCGATCCAAGCCGTGGACCAGCACCCACCGGCTGATGGTCAGCCTGCCCATCTTCATTATCCTGATTGGCGTGCTGGTCTCCATTTCCAATCTGACCACGGTGCCTTGGAACATCGAACCCACCGGCCAGTCGATGGCCACGCTCACCGACGATACCGAAGTCACCTTCGATAACCCGTCCGGAGAAACGCTGCCGGCAAAAGGCACGTATGAGGTCACCGAGCGATACATCACGCTGAACATGACCGGCGACGGCAATCTGACCAAGGAGTCCGGTGCTCGGGGCAAGGCCAATGCGGACGGCGTCCAAGCCATCAAGGTATTGATTCGGGAACCTCAGAACGCATCAGGCAAGCGCCCCGGCGTGGTGTTCATGCACGGTGCCGGATACGGCACCTGTGACAACTCCTTTGGCGACGTGGCCTCCGGTATGGCTTCGGCCGGCTTTGTGACCGCAGTGCTCGACAAACCCGTCTGGAACACCACCGACATCAACCGCGATTATCCGGCCTCAGCCAAGGCTTATGATCAGGTCATCGAATACCTGCGAGACCAAAGCGATGTAGACGAGGCCAAGGTCGGCATCTATGCCACCTCCGAATCGACATGGATCTCCTCGTATCTGCTCGAGGACGATCCGGACATCGCCTTCCAGATTCTCCTGAGCCCGATGGTGTTCAGCCCACGCCAATCGCTGGGATTTTTCGTCACCCAAGACTTCACCCTTGTTGGCGCGAACGAAGGCTATCAATCCATCGTCCAACGTGTGTTCAGCGCGGACACCGGCCTGTTCGGACTGAACAATTTCGACCTCGCCACACTCAAACCCGCCGCCTACGCCGTACCCACCTATGTGGCTTACGGTTCGAAAGACGTGATGACGGCGCAGGTCGACGGTGTGCGTGCGATTCTCTACAACGCCCACAAAGCCGATAACTGGAATGTGACCGTGCGCAGCTACCCGGTCGCCAACCATGTGCTGCGTTTGGGAGATGAGTCCGAAGCGGGCACCCCGTTTGCGGACGCCTATGTGGACGATCTCATCGACTGGGCCGTCGGCACTTCCGCCGGACTCACGCAGACCAGTGAAAAGGTGGCCGGCACCAATCTGTACCAATCAATCGGTCTGCCGGGCGCTTTGAAGGCAAGACGCGTCGGCACCATATATGGTGTGATTCTGCACGTCACGGTGGTACTGCTGCTGCTCGCATCCATCGTGCTGGCACTGGTGGCGCTGGGTCGCAAAATCGCGGCGGATGCCCGATGGCGGCGAGAGAAGCGCGAGGCCAAACGTGCGGGCATGCTGATACCGGAACGGCCTGTGGTACTCGGTTTCGCACATGGTTTCGGCAATGCGCTGCTGACTTTGACCCTCACCACTCTTGCCACATTGCTCATCTTCTTCGCCGGACTCGGGCAGGTGATCATGGGCGTGGTCAAACTTGCATGGGGTAGCGCACCTACCGAGACGCCGGGTGTCATGTATTGGAGCTGGCCGGTCATCCAAGTGGTGTCCGTGCTGGTGCTATGGGCTTGGTCCCGCGTCTTTATGCATCTGATAGAAGTCGCTTCCGTCCGCGGCCTGATTCAGATACCCCCTCGTCGCGAATCCGTTCGAGACATCGTCACCGGTGCTGACCCGGTACTGGCCTCCACCCGTCTGGGCCGAATCCTGTTCTGGCTGGTGGCCTTCACCATGCTGTACATACTGTTGGTGTTCGCCTTCTGGGGTCTGTTTATTTACTGACTACTTCATTGAGTAGAGTCTGCCAGGCGTCGCGGGAAAGGAGATGAGATGTCGCTGTACCGAGACGAAGGTGTGGTGTTGCGCACCTCCAAACTGGGCGAGGCTGATCGTATCATCACCATCCTGCGCGTGGGCATGGCAAGATTCGGGCGGTCGCCAAAGGCGTACGTCGCACCAAATCACGCTTTGGTGCCAGGCTCGAGCCGTTCATGCGAGTCGATGTGCTTATCGCTGAAGGCCGCTCGCTTGACGTGGTCTCCCAAGCTGAAGCGGTCGCCGCTTATGGTGCTCCGATCGCGGCGGATTATGCGGCGTATGAGGCCGCCAACGTCATCGTTGAGACTATCGATAAAATCGCCAGCACCGAACATGAGCAGCTGCCGAACCAATATCGGCTGCTCATCGGCGCGTTGAACGCGCTCGCCAAACAATCCCACGCCCCGCAAGCCATAGGCGACTCCTATGTGATGCGCGCCTTGGCCTTGGCCGGTTGGACGCCACGATTGGGCACTTGCGTGGTATGCGGCAAGGCGGAGCCGGCGTACCTGTCCATCGCGTCCGGCGGCGTGATGTGCGAAGCCGACCACACTACCGATGCGCGCCGTATCGCACCGTTCGTGTTAAACCAGTTCGATGCACTGATTCGTGGCGATTGGTCGGTGCTTGATGCCGCGCCTGTGGAGCGGGTTGTGCAGGAGTTGGTTGAAGATTGGGGGAGTATTACCTCGAACGCCCGATTCGTTCGCTGCGCTTGATAGATTCATGAGTATGGCTTTTGAGAACGTTGATTACACGTCGTTGGACATTCCCGCAGCTCCGTTCAGCGACCCCGCTCGTATTCCCGACTTCCCCAAGAACAAGGTACCCCGCCATATCGGTGTGATTATGGACGGTAATGGTCGTTGGGCCAAGCAGCGCGGCATGGTCCGCACCAATGGTCATCAGGCCGCCGAACCGGTGGTGTTCGACACTATCGCCGGTGCCATCGAAGCCGGTGTACGGTATTTGAGCCTGTACACGTTCTCCACTGAAAACTGGAAGCGCTCGCCACAGGAAGTGCGCTTCCTCATGGGTTTCTCGCGTGAAATCATCCACCGTCGTGTGGAACAGATGGACGAGTGGGGTGTGCGCGTGCGCTGGTCCGGCCGTCGCCCCAAGCTGTGGAAGTCGGTGATCGACGAGCTTGAAGCCGCCGAGGAGCGCACCAAGAACAACAAGGTCATCGATGTGGTGTTCTGCATCAACTATGGTGGCCGTGCTGAAATCGCCGACGCCTGCGCCGCCATCGCTCGCGAAGTGCGCGATGGCAAGATTTCCGGCGACCGTGTGACTGAGAAGATGATTGCCGACCATCTGTACAATCCGGACATTCCCGATTGCGACTTGGTGATCCGTACTTCCGGCGAACAGCGCACCTCCAACTTCCTGCCGTGGGAGGCCGCCTACGCCGAGCTCGACTTCGTGCCCGAACTCTTCCCGGACTGCGGCCGTGACGTGCTATGGCGCTCCATCGACCATTACATCCACCGCGATCGCCGATTTGGCGGCGTGAAATAAAGAACAGTCCAGTGGACTGTTCGTTCACGCCGCCTGGCCGAGGCCGATAGGACATGACCAGGTAATGATGAGTCCGGCGAAGCCGGTCCTTGATTGCTGGGGGTGTGAAATAGTCCTTGTTAGGCCCCCTCTGACGGGCTGAGCCGTAAAGCAAACAGCCCGGTGGGCTGTTTGTAGGCGAAGGCGAGACGAGAGTCAAGCCAGAAGAATGCGAGCGGCAGCTTGTCCGTAATTGCGGTCGAGCTGCCCGTGTAGCGGACTGAGGGGAGTTACCGGCACACCTCAGCCATCCTCTCTACAAACTCATCCAAAAAACGTCCCGAATCCACACCAAGTGCCACATGCACATGCGGCATGGAATGATTCACCAGCCCAACCGGGTCTCCGGTGGTCCGGCCTCGTACTCCATTGAAATCACCGGTATTGGTCTCCGCGCGCAACGCAAGATCAAAACAATCGACCAGTGAAGAATCAAGTGCAACCGCCGCCGCCAACGGATCATGCAACGGCATGCCGCCAGAGAACAGTGCGGGGTCGGCTTCCAAATTTGCCTTGATGGAAAAGTCCGCGAGATCAGCCAAGAACCGCCCGCGCTTGGTCCCCGTCGCACGCCACCGGTCGGCCGCCGATTGCGGTAGCAAACACTGGTGAGTCACATCAAGTCCCACCATTGTGATGTCTGCGCCGGAATGAAATACACGATTCGCGGCCTCAGGGTCTTGGATGATATTCGTCTCAGCTACCGCATCCCAACAATTACCGGGTTGGGTAAGCGTACCGCCCATCATCACCAGCCTGAGTTTCGATGCAATATCCGGTGCTCGAGTAATAGCCGCATCCACATCCGTCAACGGCCCGGTAGCCAGCACGGTAACGTCTCGGCCAAACTCGCGAACCTGCTCAATCAGATACTCAATCCCATCCGCAGCATCAACGGAGCACCTCCTTTTGCCCCCGCTGGCGAGAGCTGTCGGCATAGCCGACTGGGGATGGTCCACCGACTGAGAGCGGTTCACACGAGAACAAGCACCCAACGCCGGATGAGCATGAACATCCCCCGCCAAATACCCGCCAACAGAAACAACCTCATCGGGCACATCCACAGACATGTCATCCACAGACATATCATCACCAGACATATCATCACCAGACATATCATCACCAGGCACACCAGCTCCATCAGCCAGAGCCCCGGACCCTGCCAGCCGAGTATTCCCCAGTCCATCATCCCCGTGGAACTGGGCACACCCTGCATCAGGAATAAACGCATCAGCCCAAGAAGGATGCTCAGACCCTAAAAACACTGGAATATCCGCCCGACCAAACAAATCAAGCACCGCGCAAGTATTGGCATAAGCCGTGTTCGCATCCACATTGCCATAACTGGCAATCACGCCACCCAACTCGCACTCATCCGTCGACCCCAACAAATACGCCAACGCCAACGCATCATCAACACCCGTATCTATGCTGGCAATAATGCGGTCAGGACATTGGACCATAGAATCGTCTCCTTGTTAGCGTGATCCGCTATGAATAACCTTATCGGCCGATACGCAAAAATGCGTCCTTTCCTCATGGGAAGGACGCATTTTGCGTAGATTCAAACTCGGAATATCGGAAATTACTTGCCGATGAATTCGTCGGTGGCAAGGTCCTTGGCCTGCGGGGCCTCATGAATTATCTTGTCATGACTGTCGGTGTATGCGTCTTCTTCAGCCAGGAAGTCGAAGTATTCCTGAGCGCCCTTGAAGTCGTTGGTGCCGAGCACGAAAGAGCCGTCCTTGATCTTGGCCGGATCGCCCCAGTACTGGCCGTCGACGATAACCTGCATGCTCTTCTTGACGAATTCGGGCTTGAGGTTGGCGTCAGGGGCTTCGTCCACGAGAATCTGCGCGGCGTCATCCGGGTTGGCGTACGCGTACTCGTAACCCTTTTGAGTGGCCTGAGTGAACTTCTTGACCAGGTCGGGATTGTTCTTGATGGTCTTGTCATTGGTGATGATGCCGATGGTGTCGGCGTTGCCGGGCACGCCATAGTCAGGCTCGGTGAAGCAGTTGAGCTTCGGGCCGTACATGTCGGCTTGCACGCCTTCCCACGTGGCGTAGAAGCCGCCGAAATCGGCCTTGCCGGATTCCATGGTCTGGAAGGTGGAGGTGCCGACGGTCACCTTGTCGAATTCGCCCTTGCCGCCATCGGTTTGGATCATGCGGCGCACCACGGCATCGGACTCGTTGGAGCCGAAGGTGGCGAAGGTCTTGCCATCCAAATCCTTAGGGGACTTGATGGCGGTGTTGGACGCCAGTGCGCACCAAATGGCGCTCGGCTTCTGCTGCACCTGCAGCACCTGCTTGATGTGAGCGCCCTTCAGCGTGTAGACGCCCACGTTGGTCAGGTTGGACAGGGCGAAGTCGGCCACACCGTTGTTCACGGCCTGTTCGGCACCGGCCTGGGCCACGGCCACGATATCCACGTCAAGGCTGGCGTCCTTGAAGTAGCCCTTGTTCTTGGCCACGTACACGCCGATGTGGTTGGTATCGGGTGCCCAGGAAAGCATGAAAGTGACCTTCTTGAGGTCGGAGGTGTTGGAGTTGGAGGAGTCGGCGGTGTTGGTCTGGCCACATGCGGCGAAACCGAAAGTCATGGCAAGGGCGCCCACGAGGGCAGCGGCCTTGGATACAAGGCTTTTCTTCATAATGATGGTTCCCTAATTCGTTGTCTCTCTATCGTTCTCTGGGATTGCTTCGAACGGAAGTCGGCAGAAAACGATATGGAGGGCCTTGATTTCCGTTCGACCAGCGCCCCCGACATTCCCTATGAAAGCTCGGGAAAGCCGGTTTGCCACACGCTGGTAAAGCTGTTCCATTATAGAGACAGGGTTGGAGACCTCATGAGAAGCCGCTTCGTTCAGTCGGTCCTGACCGCCGGCTCGTGCCTTTGACGGTAAAAAAAGAACTACTGGTCCGCGTCGGGGTCTTCGTCGTCGCCGGGCGGGCCGAGCAGGATGCGCTCGCTGGCGTTTACCGCCAGCATCAGTACGCATGTCATCAGGATAATGACGATGGTGGCGGAGAAGATCAGCGGCGTGCGGAATGAATTGTAGGCAGCCTGCAGCCAGATGCCAAGGCCCTTGCGTGCGCCAAGGTATTCAGCGGTGGATGCCGTGGCGAAGATATATGCGGCAGATACTCGGATACCGCCATAGATCTGACGTGCGGCAACGCGCAGCTTCACGTGCCAGAGCGTCCAGACCGGGGTCGCGCCGCAGGTCAATGCGACGTCGGAATAGAACTGGGGCACTGCTTCTAGTCCGCGCACAGTCTGCACGGCGATGGGGAAGAGGCCGAATACCGCCACGATTACGATTTTGCCGGAAATCTCAAAACCGAACCAAATCAGGAACAACGGGGCGATGGAAATCAGCGGCATGGTTTGTGCGGCGGCAAGCAGCGGATAGAACGCCGTGTTGAACGTGTGCGAGCAGTACAGTGCAATGCCGATCATAATGCCGAAGAACACGGCAAACAGGAATCCAACCACGCCCTCATAGCCGGTGATTGCCGCGGCCGGGCCGAGCGTGTTCCATGTTTCGATGGTGGCGGCGAAAATCTCGCTTGGCGCGGAGATCATCGTGGGGGAGACATGTCCTAGATCCACCCACGTTTCCCAGACTGCCAGCAATACGATGACGGCGATGACGGTGGGCATGCGGCGCTTGAGGCGCTTGGCGATGGACATGGGATGTCACCTTGCTTTCCGCGCCAGTCCGGTTTGCTGGTGGCGCTTGCGGCCGGGGCGTGGAACAGTAAGGTGAGGAGCCTGCGCGCCTGCCGGTCGTGTGATGGATTGTGTTATATGCCGTCCATCAGTATAGGCGAAGGCGAACGACAGGGCGCACAAAAAACCTCCCTCGTCAGAGGGAGGTGAAAGAGCTACTCCAGTCCGATGGACTTCATGTGGTGGAGCTTCAGGGAATCCACCTTGAGACTACCGGACTCGGCGACGAGCTTGATGGCGCGCGGGCCTTCGGAGGCGTAGGAGTAGGAGCTCAGCACTTGGTGGCCACCGTTGACGTAGACCTCCACGGAGCCGCGATCCACGAACACGCGCAGGTCCAGCTTGCCGGAGGCCAGTTCGGTGTCGGTCAGTGGGGCGGCGCGGTAGCCGCGATCGCCGTTGGCCATGGCCTGACGATCCACCACCACGCGGCCGATCTGGCCGTCATAAGCCACGTAGGTGTAGGCACCGTCCTCAGTGGCGTGAATCTTCAGACCCGCACGCTCGGCAGTGGAGGCAGCCAAGTCGATGGTCATTTCGATTTCCACGGCCTCGGCGTCGTCGGCGATGATCTGCTCGCCATCCATGTCGAGTGTGACCGAACCATGGTCGAGGGTATCCTCGCGCAGGCCTTCCATTTCGGCGACCGGCGCGGTGACCACGTCGCCGTCATCGCCAAGGGTGATCTCGCGCGGCAGGGTGAGCTGGCCACACCAGCCGTCATCCTCCATGGGAATCGGCTGCACGAACGGGCTCATCCAGCCATAGACGATCTGACGGCCGTCCACATTGAAGGACTGCGGGGCGTAGTAGTTGTGGCCGCAATCCCACAGGCGGAACTCGGTTTCCGGCTTGAATTCGCCGCCCGGCTCCCACGTGCCGATCATGTAGCCGGCGTTGCTGACGTTGCGGTTCATGAAGCCGCTGGGCTTGGACCCCATGGCGGAGAAGCCAATGACCCACTTCTCGTTGCCGTCCTTGTCTTTGATGGGGAAGAAGTCGGGGCATTCGAGCATGAACACATCCGGATCCGGGTGCTGGAAGAGCACGCGCTCGTATTCCCAGCGGACCATGTCCTTGGAGGAGAACAGCCACATCTGGCCGCGCTTGTCCGCAGAGGAGACACCGAAGGTCATGTACCAGGTGTCGCCGGTCTTCCAGCCTTCGGGTCGCGGTAGTGGTGGTCGACCTTGTCGGTCGGCAGTCGATGATCATGCCCTGCTTGGTGGCGGAGGTGAGCTCGTCATTGTCCGGCAGCGCGGTCATCTGCACCTGCCAGTCGCCGCCGGTGTTGTCGTGGCCGTTGGCCCAACGGTGGCCGGTGTAGTAGAAGCGAAGGTCTCCGTTGTCGTCGATGACGGCGGAACCGGAGAACACGCCGTCCTTCTCCTGCTCTAAGGACGGCGCGAACATGATGGGCTCGCGCTTCCAGTTGAGCATGTCGGTGGAGGAGACGTGGCCCCAGTGCATCGGACCCCACTGGGTGCCGTAGGGGTGCAGCTGGTAGAACACGTGCCAGCGGCCCTTGTAGAAGCACAGGCCGTTCGGGTCGTTGATCCAGCCACCGTTGGAGGCGATGTGATACTTCGGGTACCAGCGGTTGTTGCGCTTGGCGGCCAGCTCAGCCACGCCGGCTTCGGCTTTTGCCAGTTCAGCAGCGTGGTCGCGGATGGGGGTGAGAACAGGGGTTTCGGGAGTGAAGTCAGTCATGGCTGTCCTTTCAGGCCTTGGCCGCTTCCATCTGACGCAGCTGCTTGTCGGTGTAGAACGGGTCGCCGCCGACTTCCTGATCATCATGCTTGATGACGAAGAAGCCGTAAATCAGTGCGCACAGCACGATGGCAGAGATGACCCAGAAGGTCACGCGGGATCCCATGTCGTTGTTCGGCAGAATCTGAGCCATCTTGTCGTGGAAGGCACCCAGAGGGGTCGAGAAGATGACCTGACCCACTTGGGAAGCGATCTGGAAGCCCACCATGTACAGCGTGGCAGAGAGCTTGGTGTCGAAGTGCAGAGTGAAGTAGCGGAATGCCGGCAGGCAGAACAGCGGCACTTCGATGGAGTGGAACAGCTTGACGATGGAGACGGTGATCGGGTCGTGGAACACGCCGCACAAGCCGATGCGCAGGAACATCACGGTAGCGCCGAGCAGCAGAGCGTTGCGCACGCCGATCTTCTTCATGATGATCGGGACCACGCCCATCATTGCGGACTCAAGGAAGACCTGGAAACCGTTCAGGGTGCCGTAGGTGGCGTTGCCGATTTCTTCAGTGGGGAAGAGGTTGGCGTAGTAGGTCGGGAACATCTGCTGATCGAACACGGTGTAGAAGGTGTTGGTCAGCAGCATGAAGACGATGAGCACCCACAGGGTCGGCATCTTGAGAACGGCGACCATTTCCTTGAGGGACGGGTTGGTGGGGGCTGCGTTCGGGTCGGTTTCCTTCTTGAGCTCTTCCTTCTGCTCGGCCGGGACCAGAAGGCGTACACGAGGAGCACGCCAAGGCCGAATGCGGAGCCGACCCAGAAGTTGATCAGCGGGTTGATGTTGAACAGGAAGCCGGCGCACAGCGCCACGATGGCGTAACCGAAGGAGCCCCAAGCACGGGACTGGCCATATTCGAAACCGAATTTACGGGAGTAGCGTTCGGTGACGGCCTCGAACAGGGAGCAGCCGGACATGAAGCCGGCAGACAGAACGATGGAGCCGATGAGTGCGCCGATCCAGCGGGTGGTGCCACCGGCGAGGATCATCGGGGCGTAAACGAATTGGACGAATGGGCCAACGCAGGCGGCGATTACCGAGACTACGATGACGAGCTTGCGCTTGATGCCGAGCTGATCCTGAATCACGCCGTACACAAACATGATGACCAGGGTGGCCAGCGAGTTGATGGAGTAGATGGTGCCGACTTCAGCATTGGTCAATCCAACGCCTGAGATGAGCCAGCGCTGGAAGAAGGACCACCAGATGCCCCAGGAGCAGAAGAACATGAAGATGCCGAAAGAGCTCTGCAGATAGGAAGGATTCTTCCATGCAGATTTGGTTGCACTTGCCATAATCATCCTTTGATTACTACTTGGTTGGTTATTGGTTATGTAACGCTTCTGCTCGGGCGGCCGTGCCTTTGTAGAAGTTGTTGCGTAGTAATTATTATGCGACGTCAATCGATTTACGTCAATCGATTGACGTAAATCGGCGTGTCGTATCCGTTGACACGCAAAAGGCCTCCGTGCTGAACGGAGGCCTTGAGAAATCGTGTGGGACTCGGTTACTTCACCGAGGCCTTTTCGATCAGCGTGCAGTGGATCTTCGCCGGAATCGGCGCGTCGATCGGCGGCAGGGGAGCGGTGGTCGCTGGCCATGAGACGTCGTCCATCGAGCGTCCTTCGATAATCGACACCAGCTTGGCCACGGCCCAGTAGCCCATCTCGAAATGCGGCAGTTCCACAGTGGTGAGCATCGGTTCCAGCGTTTCGGCGAACACGCGATGGTTGTCCACGCCGACCACGGAGATGTCCTTGCCGACCGTGAGTCCTCGGCGTGCGGCGCATTCGTACACATACCAGGCGCGGGCATCGTTGAAGCAGAAGAATCCGTCCGGATGCTCGGCATCGAACAAATCGCTGACTGCGGTCAGTGCCGGCCCGTTGTTGAGCACATTGACGACCAGATGATCGTCATAGTCGAGGCCGGCGTCCCTGAGCGCCGCCTGATAGCCTTCCAAACGATCGTCCTGCGCAATCAGCGGCTCCAAGCAACCCACATAGGCGATACGTGCGCATCCGGCCTTAACCAATCTGGTGGTGGCGTCGTAGCCGATTTGGAACTCGTCCGGTTCCACGCTCGGGATTTTGCCAAGCGAGTCGGTGGCATCCACCAACACCAGTGGCGTCTTGGCCAGCGAGGAAGGCACATGGGTGATGCGGTTCGACATCTTGGCGTACAGAAAGCCGTCGGTGCCGTATCGCTTGAGTGCGGCGATTTCCTCGCTCTCGCTGTTCTCGCCGTCGGTGCTCACGGTGATGAGCATATAGCCGAACTGGCTTGCAGCGGTCTGCGCGCCCAGAATCATACCGCCGGCGTACGGGGTGGTGGCCACCTCCTCACTGATGAAACCGAGGATGTGCGTCCTGCCTGTACGCAGCGAACTGGCCAGCGGATTCGACTGGTAGCCGAGCTTGGTGGCGATGGCGCGCACATTGTCCGCAATTTTGGACTTTACGCGCCCCTCGTCGCGTCCGTTGAGCACCAGCGATACCGTAGAGACGGAAACCCCCGCCTTGTTCGCGATTTCCTTCATCGTAACCATGCGTCAAACGATACACCCTAATTGACGGACTGCCAGGAAAGTATCAGTTTTCTCCACCGACTCCGCCGAGGTTGCGCACCGCACCGATGAATAATGGTATGCCGTCCGGGGTGACGTACGAATACAGAAATGGGCGATCCACCGTGAACTCGACGTTGTCCACCGGCGCGCTAACGGAGTCTGCGCCGACCTTGGTGAAGGACATGGCCTTGGCGCCGGCTTCGTTCACCTCGATGCGCGTGCCTTGCAGAATCGAGCCGATATACAGGTTCTCGCCGTGCGAACCGGTGTCGATCATCTTGGTGAAGTCGGCGTCGCCTGCACTGAACGCATCGGTCACCCCCAGTTTTTCGAATGCCTTGATGGTGGCTTCCGAGTCGAACATGCTGTCGATGGTGAATCGCGGTAGCGTGACGTTCACCATGACCGAGTTGACGGAGACGCCCCATCCGGGCATACTGTCCGCGGCGCAACCCATTGCGCCCTCGCCAAGGGAAGCCGTCGAGCATGTACCGAACGCCCAACTGAGCTTCTCGGCATCGCCGGCCAACTCGTCGAAATGCCCTTCGGCCGGCAGCACGATGGCCAGATTGCCGCCGTTGTCGAACGGAATCTCCACCCGCTGCCAAGTGTTGTACTCATCATGTCCGTAAGCCATTTGGCTGAAGTCCGGTGCATCATCGGCACCTGAGCATCTCCGGCTTCGCCGTGGAAGGTGCCGTTGCCGGTGGACTGCTCTTCGAACGGATCCTTCCAACGGCCATCCGCATAGACGGTGTTGATGATGGACAGGACTTCACGGTCACGCAGCGTGATCTTCGGCTTGAGCGAACCATTCGTATGCTTGGCGATCCAATCGGACATCTTTGCGGCGGCCTGATCGTCGAACGGTAACGTGGTGACTTCGGCCTCGAACATCTTCTTGACGGTGGATTGGTAATCGCTGGCAAGAGAGTAGTCGTCATCAATCCACAGCGAGTTCGCGGCGCTCATCTCGGATTTCGCCCCCGAATATTGCCCGTTGATCGAACTTAGCAGCGATTGGTAGTCGCTATCGGTCAGCGAACCGGAGCCCAGCAGTTCGTTCAGTTGCGAGCGGGTCGTGCCATTGGCGCCCTGCGCGGCGATGGCCAACGCCATCCACATCGAAGCAGGAGAGTAGTTCACATTGCCGGTGCCTCGGTCGCCGGCTTCCATCGCCAGGAATTCCGGTGCGGTGCGGTAGGCGAAGGTTGCGGTGCTGTTGACTACCGGCTGCGTGGCAGGCGTGGCCTTCGGCTTGAACATATTGCGAACCAATGCGCTGCCATCGCCGGCCGTCCACCATACGCCGCCGGCGACGGCAAGGACAAGCACTACTGTCACGATGGCGGCGATACAAGCGTTACGGCATTTGCGTTGTCCGCGCAACCGGTACTGTTCCATCAGTTGCTCGCTCATGGTTGGCCCTTTGCTTGGATCGGCTCCGTGCATCATTGCATGAAATCGCTGTTTTCATTATATTAGCGGCTTTCCCTTGAGCCCAGGTAACGGT